>Ga0255048_10000377_pt1 | contig 35313 bp, 37 predicted proteins | sample JV7_2_2_MG_FD_183619 | JGI IMG/M metagenome (GOLD analysis project Ga0255048, IMG submission 183619) | Seawater microbial communities from Jervis Inlet, British Columbia, Canada - JV7_2_2 | ecosystem: Environmental > Aquatic > Marine > Inlet | place: Canada: British Columbia | collected 2016-10-06
AACTTTCGTGGCCCAGCGATCAGCGATCCGTTGGTCATCCCGGCCGGTGCACTTGTGCGCAGCCTGTACCGAGTGCCCAAGGTCGGTGACTGGTTGTCGCGCCAGCGTGCGGTCACCCGGGTCGCCTGGCAGGCCTCGCGCCTTCACCCCGATGACGCTGTCGGCCCTCTGGCTCCCCAGATCACCGACATCGAGGTGTGGACCAATCCCAAGAGCAAGGTGCGCGCCGTGGGCGCCTCGATGCGCACCTTCGAAGGTGTCAACCCACGCCACTGGTGGCTGGTCGCGACCGTCACCTGAGTTCGTAACTGATCCGTCATCCACGTCGGGGCACCGTTAGCCTTGATGTCCATGCGCGTAGGTGTAGTTGGGGCAACCGGTCAGGTCGGCGGCGTGATGCGTCGGTTGCTCGATGAGCGAAACTTTCCGGTCGAACAGATCAGATACTTCGCGTCGTCCCGATCGGCGGGCACGAGACTGCCATGGAAGGGCACCGAGATCGTCGTCGAAGACACCGAGACCGCCGATGTGTCAGGCCTCGACATCGCCTTGTTCTCCGCAGGGGCGGACGGATCTCGCGCGTATGCCGCCAAGTTCGTCGCCGGTGGGGCGGTCGTGATCGATAATTCGTCGGCGTTTCGCATGGATCCCGATGTTCCGTTGATCGTCAGTGAGGTCAACGGTCACCTGATCCGCCACACGCCGAGGGGAATCATCGCCAACCCGAACTGCACCACGATGGCCGCCATGCCGGTGCTCAAGCCGCTCCACGACGAGGCCGGTCTGACCCGCTTGGTCGCCTCCACCTATCAGGCCGTTTCGGGAGGCGGGCTGGCCGGTGTCGACGAACTCGACAAGCAGGCCCGCCAGGTGGTCGACCGCGCCGCCGAACTGACCCACGACGGCTCGGCGGTCGAGTTCCCGACGCCGCACAAGTTCGTGAAGCCGATCGCGTTCAACGTCTTGCCGATCGCAGGGTCGCTGGTAGACGATGGCGAATTCGAGACCGACGAAGAAAAGAAGCTTCGCAATGAGAGCCGCAAGATCCTCGACATCCCCGACTTGGCGGTGTCGGGTACATGCGTGCGCGTACCGGTGTTCACCGGGCACTCCTTGTCGATCAACGCCGAGTTCGCCAATCCGATCTCGGTCGAGCGGGCCTATCAGGTCCTCGCTCAGGCCAGCGGTGTCGTGGTGAGCGAGATTCCGAGCCCGCTCGAGGCCGCCGGCAAGGATCCTTCCTATGTCGGGCGCATCCGGCGCGACCCGGGCGCACCGGACGGGCGCGGGCTGGCGTTGTTCATCTGCAGCGACAATCTCAGAAAGGGCGCCGCCCTCAACACGATCCAGATCGCCGAGCTGTTCCTCGCCTGAGGCGCCAGGGCCGCCGGGCCGCCGGGGCCGCCGGGCCGCCGGGGCCGCCGGGACTGCCGGCGCTTCAATCGGTAGGGTTCGACTGTCATGTCCCGCTCACACACCGTTTTGGCCGTGGCGCTGGTTGGCGTCGCCGGGTTGGCCGGTGGTGCGCGGCTGCTGAGCAACCCTGAGCCAGAACCGGTGGTGCACGAGGCGGTCGCGTCCGAGCCGGTTGCGGTCGCCGACCCGGATCGGCTGATCGACGACGAGGTCTCCTCGGGTGCGCTCGCCGACCAGGTTCGAGACGAGCAGGGCCTCGCTCCGGTTGCCGTGATCGACCCGGACTGCACGCTATCGATCCGGCTCGAGCTCGGAGACAATGATCCCGAGGTTGCCTGTCTCGAGTCGCAGTTGATCGCCGCCGGCGCACTCAGCGAGGTCGCACCCGACGACGTGTTCGACGACGCCACGGCCGGCGGAGTGCGAACGTTCCAGGAAGCAAATGGACTTGTCGTCGACGGCATCGCGGGCCCGCAGACGGCCAAGCAGCTCGGTTCGTGGATCGGTCCGGACGTCTTGCCGCCAGATCCCGGCACGTGCCCCGAATCGGGGCGTTCGGCGGTGGTCGACCGGTTCAACCAACGTTCTTGGCTTTGCGAGGAGGGCGAGATCACCGAAATCATGCCGATCTCGTCGGCGATCTCGCAGCCCGACCCTGGCACGTATCAGGTGTACGACAAGGATCTCAATGCTTCGTCGAACCTGACCGGTCAGTACTCGACGATGACGCACTTCGTGGCGTTTACCTATGGCAAGTACCAGAACGGCAGGATCGCCTTCCACAGCATCCCGAAGTACTCCAGCGGTGACTACGTGCAATCGCTCGACAGTGTCGGGACCCAAGAACTATTTGGCGACTCGTCGGGCTGCATCCGGGTTTTACCCGAGCACGCCGAGTTGATCTGGGGCTGGCTCGACATCGGCGACACGGTCAAGGTCATCACCTGAGCGTTGTGCCTCAGGGGCGATTTCGACATCGCGGACGCGGTATCGGCGCTCCGCTCAACAGTCGCACGGCAGCTGGGCGCATTTCGGGCAGCCGTCCTTGAAACGGTCGACCACGTTGGCGAGATCGACGTCGACCTGGTTGGCGAGCGACGCGACCCACGCCAACACGTCACTGAACTCGTGCTCGATTTCGGCCTGCGTGCCTTTCCGCACGGCCTGCGCCAGCTCACCGAACTCCTCCGCCAGCCACGCCACGGTCGATGCCACGCCGCGGTCACGGTCGCGGTCGCCGTAGGTCAGGGCGATGACGTCTTGCAACTCGATCAGGTTCACGTTGGCAGACCGTACCGCGGCCCGCGGATCACCCTCGCTACCACCATGGCGTGCGCCAGTCGGGTGGAAGCGGGAACGCCAGCCGGCCGTCGTCGGAGCGGATGATCACGTCGGCGGTTTCCCTGGCGGCGCGAATCAGTCGGGCGTTCGGTTCGTCGACGTCGTGAACCCACGCCGCAGCTTGCGGACCTGTCCGGCCGTTCTCGATGTGGCGCACGATCAGTCGCACGATGCGGGCCGGATACTCACAATCGACGTACCAGCATTCGTCGAGCAGAGGGCGGACGCGGTCCCAGCCTCCTTCGTTGTGGAGCAGGTAATTGCCCTCGGTGATCACGGTCGTGTGCCGCGGTTCGACGGCGATCGCGTTGGCGATCGGTTCCTCGATCTCGCGATCGAATCGAGGGGCGTACACAGTTTGGTCGGGCTCGTTGCGAACCCGCTCCAACAAGTTGACATAGCCATCGACATCGAACGTGTCGGGAGCGCCCTTGCGCTGCCAGCGCCCCAGCCGGAACAGCTCGCGTCGTGCCAGATGGAACCCGTCCATCGGAACGACGACGTGGGTGTCGGGGTGCTCGGCGGCCAACCCGGCGGCCAGCGTCGACTTGCCGGCACCGGGAGCGCCGACAATCCCGACCACCTTTCGCCTCTCGGCCCGAGCTGGATCCACCCCGCTATCTTGCCGCACGGCATCCGGATCGTCCTGTTCCGGATGTACAGTCGCTTGCCATGTCATCGATTTATGAACTCGAGATGGCGAGCATCACCGGCGATCAGGTCAGTTTCGACCGGTTCCGCGATCAGGTGTTGCTCATCGTCAACGTCGCAAGCGCTTGAGGCCTTACCCCTCAGTACGCAGGTCTGCGTACGCTGCACCACCAGTTCGAGGGCGTTGAGGTGTTGGGCTTCCCGTGTAACCAATTCGGTGCCCAAGAACCGGGCACCGAGGCTGAGATTCTCGAGTTCGTCACGTCGAAGTTCGATGTCGACTTCCCGATGTTCGCCAAGATCGACGTCAATGGCGACGACGAAGCGGAGTTGTACTCGCTGCTCAAGTCGGCCCAGCCTGGCGAGGGTGAGTCATCGGCGATCACCTGGAACTTCGAGAAGTTCCTGGTCGACAAGCACGGCACCGTGGTGCGACGGTTTGCTCCGGCCACCACCCCCGAAGAGGTCGCCGCCCTCATCACCGATTACCTCTAGTTGGGAGATGTGCCAGGCACATCTCCCAACTCGATTGCGAGTTGGGCGGGCCCAGCAGGCAACATGACCCGATGAGTTCGAGCTTCGAACCACGGACGTTGACGCTGCGCGGCCAAGGAGTCGACCTCGTCGCCGACGCGTATGGCGACGAGCAGAGCCCGCCTGTGGTGCTGCTGCACGGGGGCGGACAGACCCGACACGCATGGGGCAGCGCTGCGGTGGCCTTGGCGGCTGCCGGTCGCTACGCGATCGCCGTCGATCTGCGAGGGCATGGTCACTCCGATTGGTCGCCCGACGGTGTCTACGGCCTGAGCCGGTTTGCCAGCGATGTGCACGCGATCGTCGATCATCTCGGTCGGCCGCCTGCGCTGGTTGGCGCCTCGCTGGGTGGACTGTTGTCGATCATCGCGATCGGTGAGACGCCTACCCCGGTGGCGTCGTCGTTGGTGCTCGTCGACGTCGCCCCCAGGATCGAGGAGCAGGGCCGCAACAAGATCGCCGGGTTCATGCGGTCGGGTTTCAACGGCTTCGACACGTTGGAGGATGCGGCTGACACAATCGCCGCCTACATGCCGCACCGCAAACGACCATCGGACCAGTCCGGGCTCAAGAAGAACCTCCGACAGCGTGGCGACGGCCGGTGGTACTGGCACTGGGACCCGCGTTTCATCACCAACCGGGAAGGTGTCGACGGCCAGGAGGGTCTGGTCAACCACGAGCGCCTGTGCGCCGCGGCCGGGCGGATCACGATCCCGACGGTGCTCGTGCGCGGCCGGATGAGCGACATCGTCAGCGACGAGAGCGTGCGCGAGCTGCGCGAACTCGTGCCGCACGCCGAGGTGGTCGATGTAGCTGAGGCCGGGCACATGGTCGCCGGCGACAGGAACGACGTCTTCAACTCTGCGGTGATCGAGTTCATCAACCGTCACGACTGAACGTCACCGAGTAACGGAAAGGTGTCTAGCGGAAAGGTCAGGCACCTTTCCGTTACTACATTGGGGTCATGCGGATTGGGATCAATGGCTCCGACAAACTGGTGAGGCCTGACCTCACGCAGATCATGACCGATGTACAGGCCAGTGAGGCCGAAGGGTTCAGCAGCTACTGGCTTGCCCAAACGGCGCTGATCGATGCCACGGCCGTGCTTGCCCTGGCCGGTGCAAAGTCCTCGACGATCGCACTCGGCACCGCCGTGGTGCCGACCTGGGAGCGCCACCCACACGCCCTCGCCGGTCAAGCGCTCACGGCGCAAGCCGCGTGTGGCGGCCGGTTCACACTCGGAATCGGGCTGTCGCACCGACCGGTTGTCGAGGGCATGCTGCGCATGAAGTGGGATCGGCCGGTGCGTCACATGCTCGACTACCTCGACGTGTTGCAACCGCTGCTGAGCGACGGCAAGGTCAGCCACCAGGGTGACGTGTGGAGTTTCATGGGCAGCGGCGGACGGCCAACCCACGAGCCCCCGAAGGTGATGCTCGCCGCACTGGGCGAGCAGATGCTTCGGCTGGCCGGTCGCCGTACCGACGGCACGATCCTGTGGTGTGTAGGCCCGACCACGATCGAACAGCAGATCCTGCCGGTCATCTCCGCCGCCGCCGAGCGGGCAGAGCGCGAGGAACCGAGCATCGTATGCAGCCTCCCGGTGTGGGTCACCGACGACATCGTTCCCGCCAAGAACTTCGTGTCGATCGCCTTCAAGGACTACGCCGCGCTGCCGTCGTATCGTGCGATGCTCGACATCGAAGGCGTGCAGGGAATCGAGTCGATTGCGTTGATCGGTTCCGAGCAACAGGTGGCGGACGGGCTCGGCAGGATCGCGGAGTCGGGTGCGACCGATTTCACCGGTGTCGTGATGGGCGCCAATCCAGACGAACTGGCACGCGCCCGCACTGCGTTGGCGACCTACTCGGACTGACCTCAGCCGGCGAGCGCCGGCCGCGGGCAACCGCCACACAACTCGGAGATCAGACGCGCTGCCTGCAGCGTGGTGCGGTCGTGGAGGTACGGCCCGACGATCTGGACACCGATCGGGAGGCCGCCGTCACCGAGACCGGCCGGCACCACGGTGGCCGGCAAACAGCCGGCACCGGCGGGACCTGTCCAGCCGAACAGGTCGAGGTAGGGGCGCATCACCCCGTCGATGTTGACCGAACGGCCCCATTGCGGCTGACTCTGATCGTGCGGGATCGCCCCGCGCGGCTGGACCGGCATCAGCATCACGTCGAACTGCTCGAAGAACTGGCGCCAACGCTCGCGGAGTTGGAGCCGCCGTTCGTTGTGGGCCAACCATTCACGATGTCGCATCGCCGCGGCGCGTTGTGAGACGCCGATCGGCGTCGAGTCATCGGTCGCCGCCAGCTCCTCGATCATCGAGTGCGAGTACTCGCCTGACAGAGCGGCCATCAGCAGGCGTTGGAACACGGTGTCGGCCTTTTCCAAGGTGAAGTCGGGGCGCGCCGCGATGTCGACCGTTCCGCCGGCCGATTCGATTGCGGCGACCATCTCGGCGAGCACAGCCGTAGTGGAGGCATCGACTCGGCAGTAGTCGTCGTCGAGCCAAGCGGCGATCCGAAGACCGTGAAAGTCGAGCGCCCGAGGTGCCGGGAGTTCGAGTCGCCAAGCGGACTGACTCCACCGATCCGGCCCGACGATTACGTCGAGTTCGAGTTCGAGATCGCCGACCGAGCGCGCCATCGGGCCGCATACGGCTAGGTCGGCCTGGGTGAGCGTGCCTGGCAAGCCAGGGATTTGACCGTGGGCGGGGACGATCCCGTAGCTCGGCTTGTGGCCCATCACGCCCGAGTAGTGGGCGGGCACACGAATCGATCCGCCGATATCGGAACCCAGCTCGAGGGGCGTGAAGCCCATCGCCAATGCTGCCGACGAACCTCCCGACGAGCCGCCCGGCGTAAGCGTGACGTCGTGCGGATTGTTGGTCGTGCCATAGACCTCGTTGAAGCTCTGAATGTCGCCGGCGAAGATCGGCAGGTTCGTCTTGGCAAACGGGATCGCACCGGCCTCACGCAGCCGGGCGACCGGCCAGGCGTCGGCTTGCGGCACATAGTCGGCAAGATCGGGCGATCCGCTTGTGGTCGTGCAGCCCTCGGTTTGGAACGAGTCCTTGAGCGTCATCGGTACACCGTGCAACGGCCCGAGTTGGTCGCCGCGAGCGACCGCATCGTCAGCGTCGCGCGCCGACCTTCTTGCTCGCTCGAGGTCCCAGCACACGACGGCATTGATCGGCCCGTCCAGCGCCTCGATGCGCGTGACGAAGTGCTCGAGCGCCTCGCTCGCCGAGACCTCCCGGCCTCGAATCGCGGCGGCCATGTCGATCGCCGACCACCAATGCAGATCTGTCATCTTCACTCCTGAGTGCGCAACGAGAACGGGCCCGTTCTCGATCCCCGTCGTCAACCTAGTGTCGTGCGTTGGCGTCGCGCTCAGGCGGCCGAGCGTGTGATGTCAGCCCAGAACGCTGGACCATCGCGACGAACGAGCGCCCTTTCGCCGAACGCCTGACAGATCCGCACGATCGTATCGACATGGTCGTCGACGATCTGCTCGAACTCCTCGTCGGCCACGCCACGCCAGCCGCCTCGATCGAGTGAATCGGTAACCGATTGGCGCAGCAGTTGCAGCGTGATCGCCGTGCGGTCGACCACCATCGCGGTAGTTGTCGCACCGGCGCTGACAAGACCGGGAAACCCGCGACCACATCCGCAAGTATCGGGCACGCAGCACTCGAACGTGATCGGCGTGACCAGTTCGCCGTCGACCGTCGAGCAGTAGTCGCCGTCTTCGCGGCCTTGCATCTCACTGGTTGCCACCAATACCAACATCTCGTTCTCCCACTCTCGTTTGCCCCAGATGGGGTCGTTGTGGCCGACGTAGCGGCGATCCGCGTTCATCATGACAAGGGGGTGCGCGCCCGTTTGCGGAGGACTAGAGTCACGGTCCCGACCCTTGACAATTCAGGTTGATAATCAGGCTGATAGCTCAGGGTTTCTTCGACACCGGAGGTGCCCGATGACAGATACCAACGATTGGAACCAGCAGATCATCGCTGAGTTTCGTGCCAACGGCGGCAAGTGCGGGGGCATGTTCGAGGGCGCCCCGATGCTGATCCTGCATACGACCGGTGCCAAGAGCGGCCTCGAGCGGCTCAACCCGCTGATGTACCACCAGGTCGGCGACGCCTGGGCGATCTTCGCCTCGAAGGCGGGCGCTCCAACCAATCCCGACTGGTTCCACAACCTGGTCGCCACGCCCGGGGCCTCGATCGAGGTCGGCACCGACGCCGTCTCGGTCAGCGCACGCGTCTGCGAAAGCGACGAACGCGATCAGATCTGGTCGACCCAAAAGGCCGCCTGGCCACAGTTCGCCGCATACGAGGAATCGGCCGGTGAGCGCGTGATCCCGGTGGTCGTGCTCGAACGGGCCTGACGCCCGCGTCGACCGTCGATCGACAAGCGATACGGTGGACGAATGAGCTTGCTGAGCTGGATCGTCGTAGGTTTGCTGGCGGGCGGGCTGGCTCGCTGGATCGTGAAGGACGATCGCTCCGGCTGCATTTACACGATGGTGGTCGGCGTGCTCGGGGCGATCATCGGCGGCTGGCTGATGGCCACGATCGACAAGGATGGCGTCGACGAGTTCTCGTTGCGCAGCGTCGGAGTGGCGGCGATCGGTGCGGTGCTCTTGCTGCTCGTGTTGCAGGCGCTGGCGGGCCGCGGCCCGCGCACAGCCGGCCGGCGTTGACGGTCCCGACCGACCTCACCTCGAGCGCGCCGGTTCAGATTCCAACCGCCGACGCCGATCGGACGCCGTGGCCTGGGCGACCGGTCATGGCCGGCCGGCGTGGGGGAACTCGACCCGCATCGTGTAGATCGCGCCCTCGGCCTTACCGGCGACCTGATCAGGGTGCGAGCCAGGCGAGCACAAAACGTGCAAGGTTCGCCGATCCTCGCCCCCGAGCGCACAGGCGAAGGTCGGCTGTGGCGTGGCGATGCGATGTGTGACGTTGCCGCCCTTCTCGACACGCACGACCTGCGAGCCGATCGCGTCGGAGAACCAGATCCCACCGCCGGCGTCGAGTGTGCAGCCATCGGGCGCCGTGCCGGGAATCTCTGCCCATTGGCGGCGGCCGGTGAGTGTGCCGTCGGCCTCGATCGTGAAGGCCACGAAATCACCGCCGAATGTCTGGCCGACGATCAGCGTGCCACCGTCGGGGGTGATCACGGATCCGTTCGGAAAAGCGAGACCGACGGCCACGACCTCCGTCGTGCCGTCGAGGCGAACAAGCGCCAGGTCCGATGGCTGGAATTCGCTGCGGGATTCGAGGTCGAAACCGAAGTTGCCGACATAGCTGTTGCCGTGAGCGTCGACGACCATGTCGTTGCAGTGCCAGGTTGCGATATTGGACAGGTCGGCGTGCTCGACGAGTGTGCCGTCGCCGTTGTCGCGCATCACCCGACGGCTGGTCATGAAGACGACCACGAGCGTGCCGTCGGGAAGCCATCCCATCCCGGACGGGCGATCGTCGAGCCCGCTGAACGCCGCAGTGCGTTCGCCGTCGGTGGTTACTCGGTAGATCGAGCGCTGGTAGAAGTCGGCGTACCAGAGTGCACCGTCGTGCCAGCGCGGACCCTCCCCGAAGTCGACGCCGTCGACGAGTAGCTGCCAATCGGTGCCGGTTCCAATGCCCACCCCCGCGACCTTACGAGATCTAGTTGGGAGTTGTGCCTGGCACAACTCCCAACTTCTCGTACGGTGGTGAGATGAGCGATATGGGGACACGAGTTGATATCGACCGGCACTTCGACTGGGGACGAATCGTCGATGACCTCAACAAGTTGTTGCGGTTGCGCACTACGCCGATCGGGATGAAGCGATTCGCGACGGTCGCCGAGATGGAGGCCGTGCCGAAGATTCGGCGGCCGCAAGCGACCCATACGACCGATCAGATCGTGGGTCAGGCGAGCCGCAACGGTTGGACGGTCGGGATCACCAAGGACGATCTGGTCGGCGATCAGTGTGCGGCGGTGGTCGGACTGCATCCCGGTGACGAGGAATGGTTGACCGGCCGTCGGTACGCGGGCGTTTGGTATTCGACACCTGACGACGCCGCCGCTCACCAGGCTGCGATGGATTTGCCGGCGTTCGGCGAGCACGAGGCGCTTGCGGTCTCACCGCTCGCCGGTGGACGGCTCGACCCGCCCGACATCTGCCTGATCTATGCCACGCCGGCCCAGATGATCCTGTTCATCAACGGCCTGCAATGGACCGGCTACAAGAAACTCGAGTGGGGTTGCGTCGGCGAGTCGTCGTGCGCCGACTCGTGGGGTCGTGCGCTCGCCACGGGGGAACCAAGCCTGTCGATCCCGTGCTTCGCCGAGCGTCGCTATGGGGGCGTGATGGAGGACGAACTGCTGATCGCGATCCCTCCGTCGTTCCTGCCCAAGGTGATCGACGGGCTGCAGGCGCTGTCGCGCAACGGACTGCGATATCCGATCCCTCAGTACGGCGTCAACGCCGACGCACGTGCGGGCCTCGGGGTCAGCTACGGCAACTGAGATCTTCACCCGACGACGATGCTGATCAAGCAGGTGGTACTGGACCGGATCGCCAAAGGCGAGATCGACACATTGTTTCGCCGCCAGAAACGGCCGACCGTGAAGAGCGGTGGCACGCTGCGCACCTCGATCGGCATGCTCGACATCATCTCGGTCGAGCAGATCGATCCGGATCGGGTCACCTCCGATGACGCCCGCCGGGCCGGTTTTGACTCGATCGATTCGGTTGTGGCCTCGCTGAACGAGAAGCCCGAAGGTGTATTCCTAAGGGTACGGGTGCGCCTCGGCGGTCCGGATCCCCTCATCGTTCTGCGCCAGAGGTCGGCACTCGACGACTCAGAACTGGGTGCGCTCACAAAGCGCCTCGACGGGCTGGACCGTGCCAGCGGGCGCGGGCCCTGGACCCGTCGGTTGATGCGGATCGTCGCCGATCACCCCCACGTGCGGGCTCCCGATCTTGCAGCATCGATCGGATGGGAGACGCCGCCGTTCAAGGACAATATGCGCAAGCTGAAGGCGCTCGGGCTCACGATCAGCCACAGCCCCGGCTACGAGTTGTCACCTCGAGGGCACACCGCCCTGGCCGCCCTCGGCGACGGACTCGACGCCGCCGAAGCAGGGTCGTAGTGTCGAGCCCATGTGGGCAGTTCAGATCAGTGAGCAGGGTGGGCCCGACGTCCTGACGTGGACCGAGCTTGCCGACCCGATGCCGGGCGCCGGCGAGATCATGGTGGAGGTGGCCGCCGCCGGCCTGAACTTCATCGACACGTACCAGCGCACGGGGCTGTACCCGGTGAGCTTGCCGTTCGTGCTCGGGCTCGAAGGTTCCGGAACAGTGGCCTTGATCGGCGACGGCGTCACCACGATCGCCGTCGGTGACCGTGTTGCCTGGGTGACCAATCCGGGCTCGTACGCAGGTTGCGTGGTGATGCCGGCCGAGAAGGCCGTGAAGGTCCCCGCCGAGGTCGACCTCGAGGTCGCCGCGGCGCTGCCCCTGCAGGGCATGACTGCCCATTTCCTGGCCACCAGCACGTATCCGCTCGGACCCGGTGATCGGTGTCTGATCCATGCCGGGGCCGGCGGCGTCGGGCTGTTGCTGATCCAGATCGCCAAGCTGCGCGGCGCAGAGGTGTTCACGACCGTCGGCACACAGGAAAAGGCTGGTCTCGCGAAGGTTGCCGGCGCTGACCACACGATCCTGTATCGCGACGTCGACTTCGCCGAGGCGATCGTCGATCTTGCCGGTGAGCGCCCGCTCGATGTCGTCTTCGACGGTGTCGGAAAATCGGTGTTCGCCCAGAGCCTCGGGCTGCTTCGCCCGCGCGGGATGATGGTGACGTTCGGCAACGCATCCGGACCGGTCGACCCGGTGGCACCGCTGGAACTTTCGACCAACGGGTCGCTGTTCCTCACCCGGCCGACGTTGTTCAACTATCTGCGAACGCATGCCGAGATGCAATCCAGGGCCGACGATCTGTTCGGCTGGGTGGCGAGCGGCGACCTCGATGTACGGATCGGGGCGCGCTATGCGCTGCGTGACGCGGCTGAGGCGCACCGAGCGCTCGAAGGCCGCGCCACCACCGGCAAGGTCCTGCTCATCCCCTGAGTTGGGAGATGTGCCAGGCACAACTCCCAACTTTCAGCAGTCTTCGAACAAGAACACGGGCAGCTCGCCGGCGTTCAGGCTGAGTACGGTGACATCGGCGGGTAGCGGGTTGCCGATCACGTAGTTGCCGACGGCGTCGAACGATCCGAACGGCTCGCCGCTGCTCAGAAGCACGAGCTCAACCCCAGACGCGTGTGAGAAGCCGACCGAGTAGCAGCCACCGCCATCGAGGGCGACGGTCCCGACATGATCGCTCATCACCGAGCCGACCGAGATGCCCTCGACCGTAAAGAGTTGTGGGGCGACATCGCTGGTGATGCGCCAACCTGTGAACGTGAGCGCGTCGACCGTGGGACCACCGAACTGTGCGCACAGATCGTTGGCGAAGCAGACGGTCCGACCGATCGGGTGAATGAAGAGCTCCTCCCCGGTCGCGTCGAGGTAGAAGGCGCCGTCGGGGAGCGGATAAGTCTGGGCACTGTCGAGGCTCGGCGCCCCGAGCGCGGTGGTCAGCCCGGCGATCACGTCGTCATCGTCGCCGCCGAATATCAATGGCAGGACACCGTTCGATGCGAGCGTGAGGCCGGCTGCTGTGAGCGGCGGTTCGGTCGTGGTGGTCGTCGCCGCGGTGGTGGTTGGTGCGACCGTCGTGGTTGGAGCCTCGGTCGTCGTGCTCGCCGCGAGCGGTGCCGTCGTCGTCGTCACCGTCGGCGTCACCACCGTCGTTGCCGTCGTCGCCGTGGTGGTGGTAGGCGCGGTGCTGGCCGGAACCGAGCTGGCGGTCGACGTCGGCGAGGTCGTCGGGTTGGTCGTGCTGATCGTTTCCCTGCTGCAGGCGCTCGCAGCGATCGCCAGCACCGCCACGACGGCGAAGGCTCTGGAGGTCCGGACGCTTCGCATCGACATGAACGCAACAGTACTGTGCCGGCATCGACCAGGATCCGCCTAAAGGTCGATGTCGCCAGAGCTGGCAGATCTGCGGCCGAATCGAGACCGACCGGGGCGGCGCAGATCACGCCTAGATGACCATCGTCGAGCAGACCGTTGGCGGAGGGTGACCCGACGAGATCCTTGCGGCATGCTGGTGGGCGCGAGATGATCGAGGCTGATCTGCGGAAGCGAGATGGTGATGGCAACACAAGAGCGTGAACTGCGTTTCGAGCATCGGATGTCCGACAGCGAAGCGTTGATGTGGAACATCGAGAAAGACCCGTGGCTCAACCCGAGCGGGGCCGCCGTCACAATTCTCGACCGGCCGCTCGACCGAGACAACTTCATGCAGACGATGCGGGCGGCAACCGCCGCGATGCCGCGGCTTTTCGAACGAGCGGTCCCGGGCATCGGTCGGCTGGCGACGCCGGTATGGGTTCCCGACGCCGAGTTCGACCTCGACTATCACGTGCGGTTCGTGCGGCTGCCCAAGCCGGGCACCGAACGTCAGTTGTTCGACATGGCGGCCGAGCTGTACCAAGAGCCGTTCGATCGCACGCGTCCGCTGTGGCGCAACGTGATCATCGAGGGGCTGAGGGGAGGCAAATCGGCGATCTACTCGATCGTCCACCACGCCGTCGCCGATGGCATCGGCCAGATGCGGATGGCCGAGTTGTCTCAGCAGCTGGCGCGCGACGATCCGCCGCCCGACGATGTGGATCTCGACGCCGTGATCGCCGATGCGGTGGCCGCCCATGCCCCGCGTCAGATCGGCGGTGACCTGGCCGAGAACGTGTTCGAGTCGACGGTCGGTTCGGTTGCGCACATCGCTCGGCGCCAGATCGGGATCGCTCGCCGCCTCGCCGACGAGATCCTGACGTGGCCCACCGACCCCGATCGGGCTGCGAGCACCGTCGAAGACCTGGTCAATGGGGTCAAGGCGACCGTAGGCGTCGCACTCGGATCGGGCGACGAGGTTCGCGGCGGATCGCCTTTGTGGGCGAACCGCTCGCGCCGCCGCCACTTCGAGGCCGTGCGCGTCCCGCTCGACGACTTGAAGGCTGCTTCGAAACGCGTCGACGCCACGATCAACGACCTGTTCGTGGCGGCTGTGGTCGAGGGTGCGGTTCGCTACCACAGCGATCGAGATGTCGAGGTTGACGCCTTCAACACCAGTTTCGTGCTGAGCACGCGGACCGACGATGCGATCGGCGGCAACTCGTTCACCCCGGTGCCGGTGCAGGTTGCCGGCGAGCCGATGCCGCTCGCCGATCGGGTCGCAGGGATCAGCGCTCGGCTGGCGGCGAAGCGCGAGGGCATGACCGGTGGCGCCGGTCTCGGCGCCTTGTCCGGTGTCGCAAAACTGTTGCCGACTTCGGTGGTCACACGGGCGGCGCGGGCGCGTGCCGCCCGATTCGATTTCGCCACCTCGAATCTTCGCGGCGCCTGGTTCCCGCTCTACATCTCGGGCGCCTTGGTGCTCGACGTGCTGTCGATGGGCCCGGTGGCCGGCACGCCCTGCAACGCGACGGCGATGTCGTACAACGGCACGTTCGGGGTCGGGCTGTTCATCGATCCGATCGCGATCGAGGCGCCGGCCGACTTCCGCCACGCGATAGGCGAGTCGTTCGATGACATCATCGCCCTCTGACCGCCGGGGAGCTGCAACTCGAGATTGAGTGTGCTGTGGCGCAGAGGCCGTGGGTGAGCGATGATCATGGACATGGATGCCGCGCCAACCCCGTTCACCCTCCGCTCAGCCACAGGGTTGCGATCGAATCCACCATCGCTCGATTCGACGGTGCTGGTGATCATCGATGCCCAACGCGAGTACACAACAGGACTTGTGCCGCTAACCGGTGTCGACGCCGCCGTCGACGTAATCGCCGGGCTGCTCGCCGCCGCCCGAACGGCCGGCTCACCGATCGTCCACGTGCTGCACGAAGGGCGGCCTGGCGGCATGTTCGATCCCGATGCCGGCGGAGCGCCGATCGCCGCCGTGGCCCCGGGTGATGGAGAGTCGGTGGTGCACAAGACGCTGCCGAACGCCTTGGCAGCGACCATTTTGGACGACGTGTTGGGGCAAATCGGTGTCAAGGCCCTCACGATCGTCGGCTTCATGACTCACATGTGCGTCAGCTCGACCGCCCGTTCGGCGATCGACCACGGCTACGACGTAACAGTGGTCGGCGACGCCTGCGCAACTCGCGCCCTGCCCGGCCCGGCAGGTGCGGAGCCGATCGGGGCAGATGTCGTCCACCGAGTCGCTCTGGCCGAACTCGCCGACCGGTTCGCGATCGTGACGATGAGCGCCCAGCTGTCGAGCGGCAAGTGTTGGTAGTTGTGCCTGGCACAACTACCAACTCAGCCGGTGAAGGTCAAGGCGACGACCGTCTTGATGATCTCCGGGCACTCCGGGTCGGTGCCACAGCCGCCTTCGTCGTAGGCGATCAGCTCGATCGGCCCCGATCCGGCGTCGAGAGTGATTGTCGCCTCGAAGTCGGCCCAATCGCCAAACGTCCCTGCGGTCACGGGTGCAATACCACCGATCTGGCTACCGTCCGCCCAGACCTCGATCGGGAACTGGGCCTCGAACACGTCGCCCTCGCCGGTCACGGTGAAGGTGCCGCTCACCGTGGCGCCGTACGCAGGGGTGTCGATGATCACGCTGCCCGAGATCGAGCGATCGACGTTGAAGCGGGCCTGAGGTTCCTCGAGCAGGATGCCTTCGCCGCCGAGGAACTCGATCGGCTCGCCGTCCAACCAGAACGCCACGCGATCGGAACTGTCGAACTGGGTGGCGGTGAACACGACCTGCGCTATACGAGCCGTCATCGACAATGTGCCACCACCGCTCTCGAATTCGGAGCTCATGTCGACGGTGGCGAGCCCATCGTCGATCTTGACGTCGAGCAGGTCGGTGTTGTTGGGCGCGGCGGTGACGAGACCGTCTGCCAGCTCGGCAGCCGTCGGGCCGGCCAGCAGTTCTGTCAACGCGCCGCGCAAGACAGCGGGTCCGGGAACCTGGCGATGGGCGATCACGAGTCGCTCGTCGCGCAGGAAATAGACCTTCACGTCGACGAGCGCCGGTGTCTCGGTCGTGGGCGGTGCAGTGGTGCCGGCCGGAAGTGTCGTGACCGCCGGCTGCGTCGTCGCGGCGCCGACCGTGGTTGAAGCCTCGGTGGTGAGCGGCGCGGGCGAGGCCGATGTCGTGGTCACGTCGTCGGCTGTCGTGGTCACGTCGACGACTGTCGTGAGGGTGACCGCCGTCGAACCTTCGGTGGAGCTGCATGCCGAGGCCCCCAGCACCCCGATCACCAGTGCGATTCTGAGGCTGCGCATCAACCTCCCCTTTCTCTGCCTCTATCGTCTCGCTTGAGGCCGGGTGCCACAAGAGCGGTCGACGTGTCGTAGTGCGTATGGCGGGATCCACCGTAAACAACGACGAGAGCGCAGGCCGGGATCCTTTCGGATCCGGACCTACGCTCTCGTCGATACCCAGAGCGTGCTGGTCAGGTGTGCTGGCCAGGTCGTGCTGATCAGGCGGTGAGGATGTGGCGAACCCGCTGGCGGCTCGTCTCGAGGGCGCCCTTCATCTGCTCTGGCAGGCGGGACTCGATCCGCCCCGTGATCCGCTCGGTGATCGGCTCGACGCGGTCGGCCAGGCGCTGAGCGATCGGCTCGACGCGGTCCTGGATCTCTGCCACGCGGGCATGGCCCTTGACCTTGGCCTCCTCGAGGAAGTTCGGATAGACGGCCTTGTCGGTGGCGCCGCGGTTGACTACGCGGTCCTGAACGGCGATGCCGATCCCGATGTAGGTGTGCGCAGCATCGCGGACGAACTTGACGGCGTCGATGACGACGTCTTCGACGCGATCGGCGACGACCTCGGGAGTCGGCAGCGTCGGGATCGCCTTCTTGTCGGCGACCTTCTTGGTGGGAGTCTTTGATTTGGTCATCAGGGGCCTCTTTTGTAGGGGTCGGTGTGAACCGTGCGGTTCTGTATTGGACATGATATCAAGAGTGCTGCCTTTTGCAAGCGTTTGCTTGCAAAAGTACACGAATGACCCCGCACTCGACGGCTGATCGGTGAATTGGTGATCGGGAGGCGGCTGGAGCGGGGATGCAGCCGGTAGCTTCGGAGTTTCCTGTAATCGACCCTCTGGAGCACTGCGTGGATCGCAAGGCATTACGCGAGGCCCTCGGCGCCCTCGCCTCGAATCATCTGTGGACTTGGCAGTACCGCACGTCCGACCTCTTCTCGGCATTGCCGCGATTCGACGCCGACCGTCACCCCTTGCAAGCCGTCAGGGCGCTCGACGATGGTCAACTCGATTCGCTGCTCGACGATCGCGATTTCGTCGAAACGGTCAAGAGCCGGCTGGGTGTGCTCGCAGAGACGATGGAAACTGCCGTCGCCAGCCCTGACATCGCGTACTTCTCACCCGAGTTCGGGATCAGCGAAGTCGTACCTCAGTATTCGGGCGGGCTCGGCATCCTCGCCGGCGACCATCTCAAGGCGGCCAGTGACGTCGGCACTTCGCTGACCGGGGTCGGTCTGTTCTATCGTCACGGCTTCTTCCGTCAGGGGCTCGAGGGCGGCCACCAGACCGAGCGAATCGAGACCTACGACCCGACCGACTTCGGCTGCACCGACACGGGGATCGTCGTCGAGGTACCGATCGCCGAGCGCAATGTCGCTGCCAAGGTGTGGCGCCTCGACGTCGGCCGGGTCCCATTGCTATTGCTCGATACCGATCTCCCGGCCAACTCCGAGGCCGACCGGGCGATCACCGATCGGCTCTACAGCGGAGACCAGTTGCATCGGCTCGAACAGGAACTGGTGCTCGGCGTCGGTGGCGCACGCGCTGTCGCGGCGATCGGTTGGAACCCTGGCGTCTACCACTCGAACGAGGGGCATGCCGGCTTTCTGACGCTGACGCTGCTCGATCAGGCGCGTGTCCCTGGCGGGGCGACCACGCTGGCCGCCGCGATCGAAGCGGTCAAGCCGCGCCTGTTGTTCACCACCCATACCCCGGTGCCGGCCGGGATCGACCGCTTTCCACGCTCGCTGATCGCTCCACATCTCCGACCCTGGGCCGACGCTTGGGGCGATTCGATCGACACGCTTACAGCGCTCGGCGAAGACCCTCACGACGGTGTCGAGATGTTCAACATGGCCGCCCTGTGCCTGCGGATCGCAGCGCGCGCCAACGGCGTGTCGCAGTTGCACGGCGAGGTCAGCCGCGGGTTGTTCGCGATGGTGCCCGGCGGCCCGGCGATCACCTCGGTGACCAACGGCGTCCACGCCCGCACATGGGTCAGCCCCGCCCTGCAAGACTTCTTCGACGCCCAGCTCGGCGGCGCCTGGGAGCACGGCGACGAGGCCGCCTGGTCGCGGATCGACGGCGTGCCCGGCGAATCGATCGTCGCCTGCCGTGCCGCGACCCGTACTCGCTTGGCCGACCTGCTGGCCGATCGCGCCGGTGTCGCGCTCGAGCATGATGCCCTGGTGATCGGCTTTGCCCGCAGGTTCGCCACGTACAAGCGCGCCAACCTGCTGCTGCGCCACGCCGACACGCTCGCTGCGCTGTTGGCGGACGACGCCCGGCCCGTGCACTTCGTCTTCGCAGGCAAGGCGCACCCCGCCGATATGCCTGGCAAGGGGTTGTTGGCCGAGATCGTCGCCTTTGGCCAAACGCCCTCCGCCAACGCCAGATTCAGCTTCCTACCCGACTACGACATCGCCGTCGCCAGGGCGATGTACTTCGGATCCGACGTGTGGCTCAACAACCCGGTCCGTCCCCGCGAGGCGTCGGGAACCAGCGGTGAGAAGGCTGCTTTGAACGGCGTGCTCAATTGCTCGATCCTCGACGGTTGGTGGGCTGAGATGTCCGACGGCCGCAACGGCTGGGAGATCCCGACATCCGACGCAGCGATCGACGATCTGCGCGACGACGAAGAGTCGGCTGCGACGCTCGCCCTGCTGGCCGAGATCGCCGCCGAGTTCCACGCCGATGGCCGTGGCCAACCCTCCGCGGCGTGGATCGATCGGATGCGCCACAACTGGCGCACGCTGGGCCCCAAGGTGACCGCCGCCCGGATGGTCTCGGACTATGAGAGTCAGCTGTATCGCCCGATGCTGACCGCCAACCCCTGACGGGGTTCAGGGACTAGAACGGGGGACCAGAACGGGGTTCGGTGCCCGCTGGATCACCCGGTGAGATCGTCGGGCGTCCTCACAGCGTGAAGTGACGAACCGGCGTGCGAGACATCTCGCCGGTGGTGGCGTATGAGCCGTCGTTGGCGAGGAACGCAATCGCCTCTCCCTGAATCTCGGGCCGATAGGTGGGCGTGCTGCACGGTGTGCGGGCGAGCGTTGTCGCCATCGATTCACCCGGCCTGATCGGCCACGTCCACGCGTCGCGGTAGCCGCGCACGATCAGCGCCTGTCCGTCCATGCGGATGTCGGCCCCCGACATGTCGACCCTCGGTGCAAGCGTTCCCGCCGGCACCTGGGTCATGGTGTTGACGTTGGCCGTCGACTGTGGATAAGGCGCCATATAGACCCTGGTGCCGTTCGACTTGGTGATCACATAGATCGTGCCGTCGGCACCGACCGCGATCGCTTCGCTGTTGTACCGACCGTCCGGGTACCGGAGCGTGATCGACTCGACACCCGACAGCGTCGTCAAGCCACCGTTGGTCACCGCCGGTTCCGGGACGCGATACACGACGATGTTGCTCCGATTCTTGCCGTTGTCGCCGACGTCGCCGAGATAGAGGTAGTCGGTCCCCGCTTCGGGCCCGGGCCCGATCGACATGTCCTCCCAGTCCTTGGCCTGTGCGCTCTCGAGTCGGAACGTCCGGCGCTTGGTGCCATCGAGCGTCAGCGCATGCACATCGGCCTTGGCGCCCGAGTCCTCGTGGACCCACAGCACCGACTCGTCGCGCCGCCCGCGAGCCATGCCGGAAATCTCCGTGAGAGCAGGGTCGCTGACCTGGCCGGCGACAGAGGCGGTGTATTCGCGGCACACGAACGGGTCGAGACTCGGACCACCGCTCGCACCGCCGGTGCTAGCGCCGTCGAGGCGTTCGGCGGTCACATCGGCGGTCGCCGGCCCGTTGATATCGGCGATCGACGCGACTGCGATCGACGCCACCATCGCTGCCACGGCAGCGAGTCCGAACGCGCCCCACAGCCGGGAACGCGGTCGGTCGGCCGACGCCGCCGATGGCGTCGCCCGGACTGTCATCTCGGGCATCCCCAGACATTACAAACATGTGACGGCTGTGCGCGGTCGCGCCAGATGCCGGGTTGAGGTGGACGTGTCGGGCGCGGGAAGATCGGTCGATCTCGTTGAGCGGCTCAAACATCCAGCAGCCACATCACGAGCACAGCTGCACTCGGAAGGAGCACTCACCCGAAGGTCACTCGCACCCAGGCTCTCACCGGAACCGATACACACCGATCAGTCGCCGGTGAGACGGCGGCGCAGCTCGACATATACCTCGTCGCCGGCGAGTGCCCTGAGCGAGTCGCTAAGTGAGTCGATCACCGGTTCCGAACCGATGAACGCCTCGCCGCCATCGGATCGCTCGCTACAGCACCATGCCATCGTGGTGCCGTGCTCGCCCCAGTCGCCGCGGGTCCAGCGCCGAACGGTGGCCGACTCGGTATCGACGTCGATCTCGTGCCAATCGATCCGCAGCGGGAGTTGCCAGCACACCGACGGCTTCCACTCGATCGGTGACTCTTCCGCCTCGACGGCGGCGATGTGGAGCGCGCACCCCTCACCACCAGAGAATCCTGGGCGATTGAGAAAGATACAGGCGCGATCGATCACCCTGGTGTGGGATCGTGCGCCGTCTCGAAAGATCGCGATCACACCGGTCTCGTCGTCGTCAGCGTGAGCGACGTCATGGAACTGCCACTGGCCGGCATCGAGCACGGATGCATAGGCGGCGAGGGTCATCGCCTCTTGCTCACCGGCCGGGCCGTCGCCGAGGTGGGCGCCCAGTGAGCAGCAGCCCTGGTTGAGCTGCGGGGAAGGCTCGGTGAGGATCCCTTGGCAGCCGTTGCCGAACAGACATACCCAGTTCGACTCGAGAAAGTCGCGCTCGAACCGCCACACGGTGTCGCTGCGGAAGATCTCGATGTAGTCCTCGGCCATCGTCAGATCATCGCACCTCGGTCCGCCCGAGGGCAGCGAACGGGCGCGCTACGACATGATCCCGGTGACCTCATCGGTCAAGAATCGGCATCGACGGACTGAGTGAGCACTCACTCAGTCCGATAGGCTCGCCTCATGCCAGCCACCTCTGCTCCAATCGAGCCAGGGCGGCGGGCTGCGCCGATGCCCCCCGACCAGCGGCGGGCGGCGATCATCGACGCCGTTCTGCCACTGCTGATCACGCACGGAGCGAGTGTCACCACGCGTCAGATCGCAAGCGTCGCCGGCGTCGCCGAAGGCACGATCTTCAACGTCTTCGCCGACAAGGACGAACTGCTTGCGGCGGCGTTCGAGGTGGCGATCGATCAAGCGCCGTTCGAGGCAGCGATCTCGGAGATCGATCCCTCGGCGCCGTACGAACAGCGACTCGTGCTGGCCACCGAACTGATCCAGCGTCGGATCGTCGAGATCTGGAAGTTGGTGACGCAACTCGGTCCGAGGCGACACCAACCGGCCGATCATCGCCCGCTCCCGGAGAGCGCGGCGCTCGCCGAACTGTGCTCCACCGAGCCGGGCCGATTGCGGCTCGAGCCGGCCGATGCCGGGCGCCTGCTGCGAGCCCTCACCCTCTCGCTGACCCATCCGATGCTCGCAGCGGAGCCGCGTACGGCCGCCGAGATCGTCGATCTGTTCCTCCGCGGCGCGACCGCCAACGAGCAAGAGCGCTGATGAGCCTGCGCCAACTGCTTCGCACACACCTCGCCCCTTACAAGCGGGTGCTGTGGGTCGTGGTCATCCTGCAGGCGATCCAAACCAGCGCAACGCTCGCCCTGCCGACCCTCAATGCAGACCTCATCAACAAGGGCGTGCTGCGCGGCGACAACGGTTACATCTGGCGCACGGGCGCCGTGATGGTCGGGTTCAGCCTCGTTCAGATCGTGTTCGCTTCGGCGGCCATGTGGTACGGCGCAAGAGCAGCGATGGGGTTTGGTCGCGACCTTCGTCGTGACCTGTTTCATCAGGTCACCGACTATTCGGCACGCGAGGTCGGACAGTTCGGGGCGCCGTCGCTGATCACGCGCATCACCAACGACGTGCAGCAGGTGCAGATGCTGGTGGTGCTCGGCGCCACGATGATGATCGCCGCCCCGCTCACGATGGTGATCGGTATCGTGCTTGCGGTCCGCGAAGACGTCGGACTGTCGGTGATCCTGTTGTTTGCGATACCCGGCGCCGTGCTTACGCTCGGAGCGCTCGTCGTTCGGATGGTGCCGGCGTTCCAGTTGATGCAAACCCGGATCGACCGCGTCAACGGGGTGCTCCGCGAGCAGATCACCGGCATCCGCGTCGTGCGAGCCTTCGTTCGCGAGCCGCAAGAAGTCGAGCGGTTCCACGTCGCCAACGACGAGCTGACCGATACATCGCTGCGAACCAGCCGGCTGATGGCAGCCACATTCCCGACAGTCGGGCTGATCATCAATGTGTCAAGTCTGGCTGTGCTGTGGATCGGAGCAGACCGAATCAGCAACGGCGACATGCAGGTCGGCTCGTTGGTCGCCTACATCAGCTACCTGATCCAGATCCTGATCGCCGTCGTGATGTCGACGTTTATGGCGTCGATGATTCCGCGCGCTGCCGTCGCATCTGACCGGATCGTGGAGGTGCTCGACACAGAGTCGTCGGTGCGTCCACCGAACAATCCGATCACCGAGGTGCTCGAACACGGCACGCTCGAGTTCCGCAATGTCGACTTCCGGTACGCCGGCGCCCAGGAACCGGTGCTGTGCGACGTCTCTTTCCGGGTCGAGGCCGGGCAGATCACGGCGATCATCGGCAGCACCGGCGCGGGCAAGACGACCGTCGTCAACCTTGTCGCTCGATTGTTCGACGCCACCGACGGAACGGTGCTCGTCGACGGCGTCGATGTGCGCGATCTCGACTCCGACCTGCTGTGGGGAAAGATCGGATATGTCCCCCAAAAGGCGTACCTGTTCTCAGGAACGGTCGCCTCCAATCTGCGCTTCGGACGGCCGGACGCGACCGACGCCGAGCTGTGGCGAGCGCTCGAGATCGCTCAGGCCGATGGCTTTGTGCAGTCGATGCCCGACGGGCTCAACAGCCGGATCGAACAGGGTGGTTCGAATGTCTCGGGCGGACAGCGGCAACGCCTGTCGATCGCAAGGGCACTCGTCGCCGATCCCGAGATCTATGTGTTCGACGACTCATTCTCGGCACTCGACCTGGCGACCGACGCCAGATTGCGAGCGGCGCTCGAACCGCACACCCGTGAGGCCGCCGTGGTGATCGTCGCCCAGCGGGTGTCGACGATCGCCGACGCCGACCAGATCCTCGTGATCGAGGACGGGAGACTGGTCGGCAAGGGCACCCATCGCGAACTGATCGACGGCTGCCCGACCTACGCCGAGATCGTTGCTTCCCAGCTCGGGGAAGGGGCCGTGGCATGAGTGATCACGAAGCCGGCGCCGACGATCAGGAAGTCCTCGCCACCACCGGTCGGGCGGCCCGCCGCGGCAGCTTCGGCCCGAGTGGCGGCGCCGGTATGCCGACCGAGCAAAGCAAGGACTTCAAGGCGTCGCTGCGTCGGCTCGGCTCGATCCTCAGCAGCGAAACACACCGTTTGATTTTCGCAGCCGTGCTCTCGGTGGGGAGCGTCGGCCTGGTAGTGCTCGGGCCACGCCTGCTCGGCCAGGCGACCGACATCATCGTGGGCGGTGTGACCGGTGGCGGGATCGACTTCGGTGCGCTGCATCGCAAGCTGTTCGTCGTCGCCGCGATCTACCTGGGGGCGTGGGCGCTCGCCTATTCGCAGGCCTACATCCTGGCCGGGGTACTGCAGCGTGCGATGTTCGACCTGCGACAGTCCGTGGTCAACAAGATCAACCGGCTCCCGTTGCGCTACATCGACGGCCAAACGCGCGGTGACCTGCTGAGCCGGGTCACGAATGACATCGACAACCTGTCCCAGAGTCTGTCGCAGACCCTCAGCCAGATCGTCTCATCGCTGTTGACCGTGATCGGCGTCACGGTGATGATGTTCACGATCTCGCCTTTGATGGCGGTGATCGCCCTCACGACGGTGCCGACGTCGGTGTGGCTGATGAAGGTGATCGGCACCCGTGCCCGCCCGCGCTTCATGTCACAGTGGCGCCACACCGGCAACCTCAACTCCCAGGCCGAGGAGGTGTTCACCGGGCATGCGATCGTAAAGAGCTTCGGCCGCCAGCGCGACGTCGAGGCTCGGTTCGGAGAGGACAACGACGAGCTGTTCGAGGCCAGTTTCCTGGCCCAGTTCACCGCCAGCCTGATCCAGCCGATGATGGTCTTCATGGGCAACATGCAGTTCATCCTGATCGCCGTCGTGGGTGGGCTGAGAATCTCGACCGGGGCGATGTCGGTCGGCGAGATGCAGGCGCTGATCCAGTACGCCCGCCAGTTCAACATGCCGCTCACTCACATCGCCTCGATGACGGCCACATTCCACTCCGGGATCGCCTCACTCGAGCGGGTGCTCGAACTGATCGACGCCCCCGAGCAAACCGCCGAGCAGGCCGACACCGCCGATCCGGCGCCGGTTCGCGGCCGGATCGTGTTCGACGACGTCGACTTCTCGTATAGCCCCGACACCAAGTTGATCGAGGGGCTCAACGTGATCGCCGAACCAGGCCAGACAATCGCCATCGTCGGTCCGACCGGTGCCGGCAAGACGACGCTCGTCAACCTGCTGATGCGCTTCTACGAGCTCGACGCCGGAACGATCAGCCTCGACGGGCGCGATATCGCCAGCTTCCCCCGCAGAGAGCTGCGCTCGAAGGTCGGAATGGTGCTGCAGGATACGTGGCTGTTCGGCGGCACGATCCGCGACAACCTCGCATACGGCAATCCAGACGCCACAGACGAACAGATCCGCGAGGCTGCCCGCATCACCTATGTCGACCGCTTCGTGCACTCGCTGCCCGACGGGTACGACACGATCATCAACGACGAGGGCGACAACATCTCTGCGGGTGAGAAGCAGCTGATCACGATCGCCAGGGCATTCCTGGCCGACCCGTCGATTCTGATCCTCGACGAGGCCACCAGCTCGGTCGACACCCGCACAGAGGTGTTGATCCAGGAGGCGATGAACGCCCTCCGCTCGCAACGCACGAGCTTCGTGATCGCCCACAGACTGTCGACGATCCGTGGCGCCGATGTGATCTTGGTGATGGACGGCGGCCGCATCGTCGAGCAGGGCAATCACGATGACCTGCTCGCTCACGACGGCCCGTACTCCCGCCTCTACAACGCCCAGTTCGCCGGCAAAGCGACCTGACCGACGCTCGCCTGTGGCGCTCGCGTTGGGCGCAGAAGGTACGTAGAGGGCGTCGCCCGACAACTACGGTCGCGGGCATGGACACGATCATCGCTCGCAAGACCTGGCGCACGGCGGAGCCGATTCACGGGATGATCTATTTCGTCCCCGAGGCAGCCGAGCACTACCGGCTGGCCGGTGTCACCGACCCCAGGGCGGGCTACTTCGCCTCGCGCTCGGCGCCGCTCGGCGAGGCTTCGGCGGAGCTCGTGATCGCCACCTTCTACAACTTCAATCCCGACTATGTGAGGGCCGCGGTGCCGGCGGTGTGGCAGTCGGCCTCGCCCGCCGACCTGCTCGACGCCCGTTTGGCCGCTGCGGATGCCGCTCTGCGCCGCTTGCTCGGCGACGCCGTCGCAAGCGAAGAGATGGTCGCCGCCGCCCAGCTCGCCCGCAGCGCTGCGTTGTCAGCGGGCGACCGCCTCGAGGCCGCCCGTTGTTCGCCGCTCACGCCAACATGGCATGGCCCGACGATCCACACCTCGTGTTGTGGCATGCCCAAACCCTGCTCCGCGAGTTCCGCGGTGACGGTCATATAGCGGCGCTTCTCGCCGACGACGTGTCGGGGATCGAAGCGCTGATCATGCACGGCGGTACCGGAGATATCGGTGCCGACATGCTGCAGACCACCCGCAGCTGGAGTGACGATGCCTGGACGTCGGCCGTCGACCGGCTGATCGACCGTGGCCTGCTTGATCCCGACGGCACATTGTCCGAACTCGGTAGCGAACGCCGGCAGAGGGTCGAGGACCGCACCGACGAGTTGGCGTTGACGCCGTACGAGTCGATCGGCGAAGACGGCTGCAAGATGCTCCGTCAACTCACCCGCCCGTTCAGCCAAGCGATCGTCGCCGGCGGAGCCATCCCCATCTAACAGTTGGGAGTTGTGCCAGGCACAACTCCCAACTCAGGGGCGGCAGACGCCGTCGGCTACCGCCGCCGCGGCGACCGCTGCGGCGACGCGTTGTGACACCGACTTGTCGAAAACCGGGGGCATGATGAACGTCTCGCAGAGCTGCTCGTCGGTTACCGATTCTGCGATCGCCCTGGCGGCGGCGAGCTTCATGTTCTCGGTGATGTCGGTTGCCCGAGCGTCGAGCGCCCCGCGGAAGATGCCGGGGAATGCCAGCACGTTGTTGATCTGGTTGGGGTAGTCGCTGCGGCCGGTGCCGATCACTCGCACCAGACCCTCGACCAGCTCGGGACGGATCTCGGGATTGGGGTTGGCCATCGCGAAAACGATTGCGTCGCCGGTCATCGCCTTCACATCGTCGACGGTGAGGACGTCTGGGGCGCTGACACCGATGAACACGTCGGCGCCGACGATCACGTCGGACAGGGTGCCCTGCTTGCGCCCGGGATTGGTGTGCTCGGCGAACCATTGCTTCGACTGATTGAGCCCAGGGCGGCCTTCGTGGACGGCGCCTTGTGAGTCGACGCCGATGATGTCGGTGGCACCGGCGCCCAGCAAGATCTTTCCGATCGCCACGCCGGCGGCGCCGACGCCGGAGATCACGATCGTCAAGTCTTCGGTGCGTTTACCGACGATCCGCAGAGCGTTCTGAAGTGCCGCCAGGGCGACCACCGCGGTGCCGTGCTGATCGTCGTGGAACACCGGGATGTCGAGCAATTCCTTGAGTGCCTCCTCGACTTGGAAGGCGGCCGGTGCAGCGATGTCCTCGAGATTGATGCCGCCGAACGTCGGCGCCAGGCGCACGACCGTTTCGATGATCTCATTCGGTGTCGACACGTCGAGGCAGATCGGGAATGCATCGACACCACCGAACTCCTTGAACAGCAGTGCCTTGCCCTCCATCACCGGCATCGCAGCTTTGGGCCCGATATTGCCAAGCCCGAGTACTGCGGTGCCGTCGGTGACGATCGCCACGGTGTTCTTGCGGATCGTGTACTCGTCGGCCTCTGACTCGTCGATGGCGATCGCCGTACACACGCGGGCGACTCCGGGTGTGTACGCCATCGAGAGGTCTTCCTGATCGCCGACCGGGCACAGGGGCAGAACCTCGATCTTGCCGCCCTCGTGCATGCGAAACGTGCGGTCCCACCAGTCGTGCAGCGTGATCCCCGCCGTGTGGCGCACGACCTCGACCACTTCGGACTGGTGTTCGACGCTCCTGCAGTTGACCACGATGTCACGGTCGATGACCGAACCCTTGGCGACGAACGATTCGACGGCGAAGATGTTGCCACCTGCGTCCCCGATCGCCGTTGAGAGCCGGCCGAGCACCCCCGGCACGTTGTCGAGCGTGACCCGCAACGAGATCGAATACTGCGTGGCTGGGGGGCGTGACATGCCCTTGAATCTACCGCCACCGGTGCGCGGACATATGTCCGGACATTTTGGGACCAAGGCCCATATCACCCGCAGGTACGGACGAGGAGCATGAATGGAAAGGCCGCGCCCCCGCGTGGAGGAAAGGAAACAATTGTCATGTGCCGCAAGATGATGTTGGGAGTGCTCGTGGTCGGCTTGATGCTGATCGTCGCCCCGTTCGCAATCGGTCTTCCCGGTAAGGCCTCCGGTGGACAGGACATGATCGACGCTTTCGAGCCGATCATGGACGAGCAGAACGTGCAGACCACCTCTGACTATTACTACAACGTTTTCGTACCGCTCGGCCAGGTCGCACCTGCGATGAGCCAAGAGAACGTCGACAAGTTCAACGGCTACTTGGCCGGCTTCGGCCCGATGGCTGACGAGGGCCAACAACTGGTGCCGGCGTTCGCCCAGGCCACCGGCATGAGCGAAGAGGACGCGGGTGCCTTCATGGCCTCCGAGTTCCCGGCGATGTTCCAGATTTTGCAGGTTCTGCCCCAGATGCAGCAGGACTTCGAGGGTCTGCTCGGCCTGATGGATGCCAACGTTGCGATCTTCGAGCAGGTGCCCGCTGGCCTCGACCACTACAAGCCGCTCGTCGACACGATGGAGGCCGAGGTCGAGGACTACGACAAGGTCGCCAGCCTGCCGAACTTCACCCTGTTCACCTGGTTCTTCCTGATCCCTGGGGTGCTGCTGGTCGCCCTGGCGGCGTTCGGCCTGTTCGGCAACCGCAAGCAGATTGATGTCGTTACCGTCGTCAACCGCCTCGACGACAGGGAGCCACAACTCGTCTGATTCTTTCGACCGTCCATCTGCGAGAATCGTCCCCAGTCGAGCAGATGGAGGGAAACCATGAGCGATCAGCGAGCGCATGCACTGCGATGTCTCACCGAGGACCGAATCATGGCGGTGCTCCGCCAGATTCCGGCCGAACACCTGCTGGCGCTTGCTGATCGACTCGTCGCCGGCGGGGTCAGGGCCCTCGAGATCACGCACGACTACCCGCGGGCGACCGATGACGTTGCGCTTCTCAGTGAACGGTACGGACTCGACGCAGCGGTCGGCGTCGGCACCACCTGGTCGATCGAGCAGGTCGAGTCGGCGGCCGCAGCCGGGGCCTCTTTCTGTGTGCTGCCAGGAGTCGACGAGGCCGCTGCTCGTCGCAGCGCCGAACTCGGCATGCTGACGCTTCCAGGGGTGCAGAGTCCGGCCGAGATCCAACTGGCGATCCGCAGCGGAGCCGACGTGCTGAAGTTCTTCCCGGCCAACCCGCCAGGGCCGGCATGGCTGGCACAGGTCGCGCCGGCTTACTCGCAGAAGCCGTTCATGGCCACCGGCGGTGTCACGGTCGACAACATGGCCGCTTTCTTCGACGCCGGCGCGATTGCGGTCGGTATGGGCGACACCTTGTTCGGCCGCTACGACGACCCCGATCGGGCGGTCGCCAAGATCGCCGCCGCGGTAGCGGTCGCCCGCAACCGCTGAACGTTCAGGCGGGCGTTCCCACGAGCGATGAGGCCCTTTCTTCGCTGAGCCCGGGACGCCAATCGGCTGGATGCGGAAACAGCTGGCGGGTGCCGATCGGCGGTCGGAACGGGCGCCAGTCGTCTATCGGCTGGGCCAGACGGTCGCTGATCGCATAGATCGCGGCCGGGTTGAATCCGAGCCCGCTGTGGCTGCCGCGCACCTCGATGTTCTCGGTCATTGCACCGACCTGCTCGATGCACTGCCACCATCGCACAACTCCGTCGGTTCGGGTGTAGATCGCGGTGGCGGGCACCGTCAGCGGTTCGGCGTCGAATCCCGGCAGCAGTTCTTGGAGGCTGACTGCGTGTGTCGGTTTCAGACGATCGAACAGGCCAGAGACCGCACTTCGATCATCGGGTGTGATCCGGAACGGGCTACCGAGTGTGATCACTTGACGAACCAGGTCGGGTGACTTGCGTGCCAGCCGGCGGGCGTAGATGCCGCCCAAGCTCCACCCGATCAGGCTCACCGGCCGCTCGTGGCGATCGTGCAGGTCTTGGAGCCGATCGACCAATCCGTCGACGATCTCGGGTGTCGGCCCGAGGTTGCGACCAAGCCGCCAGCCGTGCACCCAGTAGCCCTGGCTCTGCAGGATCGATCGAAGCGGCGCCGTCGACGAATCGCCGGCCAGAAAACCGGGCAGGATCAGCACGGGATGGTTGTCACCTCGGCCGATCGCGCGCAGCAGCGGGGATGCGGCGGCAATCGCACCGAACTCGAACAGGGCCCGTGACTCCATGATCTGCAGCAGCCGGCTGGGCGCCTCGGATCGGGAGTGCAGAGTGCTCATTGGTCCACGCTACGCCCCGGCTATCGGTCGGTATCGACTCGTACGGCCAGCTTCGCAACTGCCAATTGCGGAATGGCCGGTGACGCCGTCGGGTTGATGTGTGCATGACCGCTGAGGTGTTGGCCAACCCCGAGCGCGTCGGCACCGCGCAATTTCGACGCGGGGCGCTCGGTACCGGCCTGATCGCGGCGGCGTGGATCGCGCTCGCGTTGTGGCGCCCGACGGTCACGTATCACCTGGCGCCGTTCCTCGTTGCCGGCGCCTGGCCCTACCTCTTGCGCGACGGGCCGTTGCGGGTTGCCAACATCGATGCGTTCCGGGCTGCGATCGCCGGTTTCGGCGCCACGATGATCACCGCACTCGTGCTGGTGGGCCTCGATGCGATGCGCGGTCCGACCCTGTGGGACCGGGGTCATGCCTTGCTCGAGGTCGTGCCGATTGCTCTCGTCGGTGCGGGCACCGGCTACCGCTTCGCCCGCTGTGGCGTCGCCGTCGATCGATGACCGGTCGGTCGGGCGCCGTGGCGGGTTGGCCAGGCGGTTCGTGCCCGCGAGACTGTCCGCATGAAATTCTCTCGGGTGGCGCGGCCGACGGTGCTGTTATCGGTGCTCATCATGGTTGCGGCGAGTTGCTCGGGAGATTCCCGGCGTTCAGCGCCGATCACGGTTGACACCGACCCGGTCGAAACGATCGAGCCGCTGTCCGCCACGACAGAGTCGATACCCGCCGCCACCGCACCGGTCTCGCTTGCCCCGACTCCAACCGCGGCCGGCACGACGACAATCGCGCCGACCACGACCGCACCGGTCTCGTCGGCCCCGACTTCGCCGGCGCCCGGCACGACGACAGTCGTGCCGACGACGACCGCACCGATGTGTGGCGACCTGAACCTCGGTGCCACCGAGTTCACCTTGAGCGCCGGCGGCGCCGATCATCCCGCTCGTGTCTTCGTTCCGTCGACCTTCTCGGGTGTTGCGTTGCCGCTTGTTGTGAACTGGCACGGGCTGGGAGGCAACGGGCCACAGCAGGCGGCCGTGACCCTGTACGAGGAGTTAGCCGAAGCTGAGGGGTTCATCGCCGTCCACCCGACCGGTGTGCCGTCGGTCGGAGACTCGCGCAACTCTTGGCAGCTCGCCCCGTCGTTCGGCGAGCGAGATGATCTGGCGTTCGCCAACGAGCTGCTCGATCATCTGATCTCCGATTGGTGCGTCGACGCCGATCGGATCTACTCGACCGGGATCTCGAACGGTGGCTTCTTCACGGCTCGGCTGGTGTGCGAGATGGCCGATCGTCTCGCCGCCGCGTCTTCGGTTGCCGGGCTGTATCACGTCGCAGGGTGCGCGCCGTCGAGACCGGTGCCATATCTCGCCTACCACGGCACTGACGACGAAGTCGTCCCTTTCGACGGTGACGGCGAATCGGTCCTGCGCGGGGCTGACGGTTCGTTGGGCCTACGGGTGTTCTTCGAACAGGTGATGCCCGAGGAGTTCGCCGAGTTCGCAGGCGATGCCGGGTGCGACCCGGTGCCGTCGGCGAGCGCCTTCGACGATGTGATCCGTTACGACTACGCCGGGTGCACCGACGACACGCCGATGTCGTTCTTCGAGATCAGCGGTGGTGGCCACACGTGGCCGAACTGGCCGATCGCGGCGGCCGTCGAGTCGACGTTGGGTTACACCACCACCGCTGTCGATGCCACGGTCGACAGCTGGGAGTTCTTCGAACAGCACACGCTCGGCGGCTGAGCTACGAGGCGGCCTCGGCGATCGCGTCGGCGCACGCCGTCGGGTGGTCCAGCACCCATTGTTCGACCTCGGCGACCGGGCTGAGGTGTTGTCCGGCGCGCCAGGCGTCGAGATATGGATATGGCCATACCACTCCGCGTCGCACCCGCCACTCCTCGCCGTGGCACGGCGGTGAGATCGAGAAGTGCAGATGACACGCCGAAGCACGACCGGTCTGGCCCATCGTGCCGAGTACTTGACCGAGCTCGACCTGACGGTCGACCGCCACGGTTGGTTCGATCGTGTCGAGGTGGGAGAGGTAATAGCGAACGCCGTCGAATCCGAGGATCGCGACCGACTTGCCGCCGCGCGTGGCCGGGTCGCCGACGTTCGCATCCCAGGAGTCGACTCGACGCACCTCCAACACGGTGCCGTGAACGGGTGACACGAGGGTTGCACCGCACCCGACGAACACGTCGGTAGCCGGGTAGGTCGAGTGGGTCGGGCTCCAACCGGCTCGTGCGATGTCGGCGACCGGTAGACCATACGGAGTGGTGGTCGGCAGGACCGGATCGGTGACCGTCGTTTGCTGACCGCGGTCCGCCTGCTCGGTGACGATCGCCGGATCATCGATGTAGGACGCGATCGCATCGACAAACGCACCGATGTTGGAGAAGGCGATGCTCGCCAACGCCAACAGGCTGGCGATCCAACTCGTTACGGCCGACACACCCTGATCCTGTCAGCTGCCGGTGTCATGCACCATGAGCGTACGCTCGTCGCATGGATGCAGGCGCTTGGAACGATCGATATCGCGACACACAACTGGTCTGGTCGGCCGGGCCGAACATGTTTGTCGAGCAACACTGCCGGGACCTGTCGGCGGGTCGGTCGATCGATCTCGCCGCAGGCGAGGGGCGCAATGCGGTTTGGCTCGCCGAGAGCGGCTGGGATTCGACTGCTGTCGATTATTCGTCGATCGCGATCGACAAGGTTCGCCAGATCGCCGAGCGGCGCGGCGTGCCGATCACGACCGAGGTGGCCGATCTCACGACCTATGTGCCGACTCCGGGGGGTTATGACCTCGTCGTGATCGCCTACCTTCAGTTGGCCGACGATGCGCTCACGCCGATCTTGCGCAGAGCAGCCGAGGCTGTTGCGCCGGGTGGCAAGCTCGTGCTGGTCACTCACGACCTCTCGAACCTCGAGTCGGGATACGGCGGCCCTCAACACGCCGCCGCTCTCACCACCCCGGATCAGATCGTGGCGGCCGTCGGCGACATACTCACGATCGAGCTCGCCGAGGTCGCCGAACGCCACGTACAGGCCGACGACGGCACCAAGACAGCGCTCGACACCCTGGTCATAGCCCACCGCCCGATCCGACCGTAACGGAAAGGTGTCAGACACCTTTCCGTTACGGGCAGACTGGAGCGATGCTCGGCAGGGTCTCCAGGTTTCGTCACGCGATGGTCGGCATCGCGATCGGAGGCACCACCCTGCTGGCCGGCATCGGTGTCGTCGGCGCCGGCAACCGCGACGAACGGTTTGACGCCAAGACGGTCGTGGTCGAACCTCGTGCCGACGACACGATCCGCGTCACCGAGTACGTCGACCAGGACTTCGGAAGTCACGCCCGCCACGGCTACGAGCGGGTGGTCCCGAACGATCTTGGCGAGCCCACCGACGTCGTTGCCAGCTCACCGGACGCCCCCGATGACCTGAGTGTGCGAGATGAGTCCGACCGGACCAGAATTCGGATCGGCGACCCCGACAAGACGATCAAAGGTCAGCACCGCTACGTGCTCTCCTACACCTATCCCGACGCGATGCTGTCCGAGCTCGGACTCCTACTCGACATGGTGGCGGCCGAGGGCGGAGGCTGGCCCGGCGATAACGAGACCGGCAGGTTCGAAGTGATAGTAGTCGGTGTCGAGCTTGCGCGCACGGGCTGCAGCGTCGGAGAATTCGGCGCCAGCGGCGGATGCACACTCGTGCGCGACGCGCTCAGCGAGCTCGCTATGTATCGAGTCGTTATCGAGCCGCTCGAACACGGTGATGGCCTCACTATCGAGGGCGACATCGTGTCGTTCGTCGACGTAGCCATCGTTCACATCCCTGAACTACCCGACCGTCGCCCCGATAACCGAGGTCGGCTGGCGCTGACGATGATCCCGGTCGGGCTGGCAGGCTCGGTACCCGTCTACCGATGGGCCCGTCGAAAGGGTCGCAACCAGGTGTTTGCGGGCGGTGCCGTCGCCGCCGCCTACGGCGCGCTGCCGGCACCGCGATCTGACGGCAACCTCGAACCGCTTCCGCCTGTGCACCTCGTTCCCGACGATGAGCTCGCCGACCTCGCCACGATCGAGTTCGTGCCACCCAAGGGCATCGATCCCTGGGAAGCCGCCGTCCTGGTGACCGAGAGGATCGGTGATGACACGGTCGAAGCGTGGTTCTCGGGGCTCGCCGGCCGCGAGGCGATCATCCTCCAAGAACAGGGCGAGCATCTCTCGATCGGCAGTGGTCCGAAACGGGGCGACCTCGATGCTGACGACGCCGAGCTGCTCGACCGATTCCTGAAGACCGCTGACCCGTTCGTCACCGGTACGTACAGCTCGGCATTTGCATCGTCATGGCAGGCGGTCGCCACACATCAGCGTGCGAAGATCGGCAAGAGCGGTTGGTGGAAGCACATGCCCCCCGGCAGTGGTATCAATCCGATGGCCGGCCGCTCAGCATACGGACTGATCATGTCCGGAGTGTTCGCCATTGCTTGGATGGGTTGGAGCATTGCCGCCTTCGTCGGTCTCTTGCGAGCGTGGCCGTTGGCGATCGCTCTAGGGCTGTTGCTGCCCGGGATCGTCGCCTACTTCGTATACCGCACCCTGCAGCCGGCACGTGCGGCCCACGGATCGGCGTTGGCGCTGCGTTCTGAGTCGTTCAGACGGTTCCTCGAGGCGAGCGAGGGGACTCATGTCGAATGGGCATGGAAGAACGGCTTGCTGCGTGAGTACAGCGCCTGGGCGGTCGCCCTGGGCGAGGCGGGGGCATGGTCGCGGGCGCTCGATCGCGCCAATGTGCCTGCCCCGGCACAGATCGCCGCCGGTCCGATCCTGATCGGCCGGATGGGCCCGTCGGTCAGATCGTCGCGCACTGACCCATCGAGCTCTGGCTCGGGAGGCAGCAGCGGAGGCTTCAGCGGCGGTAGCTCAGGCGGCGGAGGCGGCGGAGGCAGCTCCGGCTCCTGGTGAGTTGGGAGTTGTGCCTGGGGGTTCAGCGGATAGGTGAGGTTTGTTTGTCTTGGAGTCGGTGGACGATGAGGCAGGTGATGGCGAGGCACAAGGTGGCGTGGCGGTGTTCTGGTTTGCGGTCGGTGT
>Ga0255048_10000378_pt1 | contig 35301 bp, 33 predicted proteins | sample JV7_2_2_MG_FD_183619 | JGI IMG/M metagenome (GOLD analysis project Ga0255048, IMG submission 183619) | Seawater microbial communities from Jervis Inlet, British Columbia, Canada - JV7_2_2 | ecosystem: Environmental > Aquatic > Marine > Inlet | place: Canada: British Columbia | collected 2016-10-06
CAAGGGAGATTTCACCGGATTTTGAGCCATCTGTTGGCGTGAACTGGGTACAATCAGCCCTAAGAACGATGCCCGATCCAAGGGGGGACGCATGGCTTCGGTCTGGGGAGAATTGAAACGACGCAATGTGGTTAAGGTCGCAGCGGCCTACGCCATTGTCGGCTGGCTGCTGATTGAGGTCGCGGCCACTGTCTTCCCCGTCTTCCAGCTTCCGGAGTGGACGGTTGTCTTCGTTGCGATGCTCCTGCTTCTGGGGTTCCCCGTAGCACTCATCCTCTCCTGGGCGTATGAGCTGACGCCAGATGGTATGGAGCGGACCAAATCGGTTCCCATGTCCGAGAGCATTACTGAGGTCACGGGGCGGAAGCTCGACTTTGTGATTATCGGCATCTTGGCGATTGCCGTTGCCTTCTTCGCTGTCGAGCGGTTTGTGCTGGTTGAGGAAGCGCCAATACCATTGGTCAGCGCTGATGACAGACGGTCCATCGCCGTTCTACCTTTTGACAATCGAAGCGCCCAGAGTGAAGACGAGTTCTTCGTGGGTGGTATTCACGATGACATCCTGACCCAACTCGCCAAAATTGGAGCGTTGAAAGTCATCTCTCGTACCTCGGTGATGGAATATCGAGATGTCAGTAGAAACATGCGGGAGATTGGTGAGCAACTGGGCGTGGCGACTATCTTAGAGGGAGGCGTCCAACGAGCGGGCGATACGATTCGGATTAACGCCCAGCTCATCGATGCGGAGACAGACGAGCATCTCTGGGCGGAGATTTATGACAGAGAGCTGACCGCAGAGAATATCTTCACAATCCAAAGTGAGATAGCCACCTCGATTGCCGATGCCTTGGAGGCAACGCTCTCACCTCAGGAAGTCGACCGGCTTAACGAGGTGCCCACGCAGAATACGCGAGCGTATGACTTTTTCTTGAGCGGCAAAGAGTACCAATCGCGCGGCGTCGACAACCGAACCGACCTCCCGTTGGCCGTGCAGCAGTACGAGCGGGCCGTGGAAGAAGATCCCGAGTTTGCGCTCGCCTGGGCCCGCTTGGCGGCAGCGCACATACGTATCTATTGGGCCGCGTTCGATCGAACCGACGCGCGTCGGCGTACGGCCTTGTCGGCGGTGGAGCGTGCGCTCGGTCTTCAGCCCGATCTGCCGGAAGCACATTATGCTATGGCTCGGTACCACTATCACGGGTACCGCAACTATGAGGAAGCGTTGCGGGAACTCGCGATTGCCGAGCAAGGCATGCCGGGCGATGTAGAACTCATCTTTTCTCGGGCTGCCATCTATCGGCGTCAAGGTCAGTGGGAGCAGGTCCTAACGAATTTCGATCGAGTCATTGAGCTCGATCCAAGGAGTGTAACGCTGCTTTGGGAGTATGGCGCAACCTACCGGTCTCTTCGCGATTACGCCCAAGCGGAACACTATTGGGATCAGGCGCTCGAGATTGCGCCGGATGCCCTCAATCCCTACCAGCAGAAAGCGCAGATCCCGCTTTGGCGGGACGGAGACGTTTCCTCGATAAAGGCAGCCGTTGAGAATGCTCCGTTCGACCTCAGGGATTATGGCCACTGGTTCCGGTGGACGGCGGCCATCTATGAACGAGACTATGAGACCGCCTTAACCTATTTGGACGACATGGAGAACGACGTATTTGACGCGCAAAGTCGGTACGAGCCGAAAGAGTCGTGGTATGGGGTGACGTACCTATTAGCCGGAGAACCCGAGCTGGCTGAGCGCCGGTTTCGGACCGCTCGTGCGCAAGTCGAAGAAGCTCTGGCGGCCGACCCCGAAGATCCCCGGTTGCTGGTTGCGCTCGGGGAAGTTTTGGCTGGCCTGGGTGAGCGCGAGGCAGCCGTACGCGCAGCCCATCGAGCGATGGACCTTCTGCCAACTTCATTTGATGCACTCGCCGGCCCGACCCAGCAGCTACATGCGATCATCAGAGTGTTCGCACCGGCGGGAGCCATAAACACCGCGATTGAGGAACTCGATGCCTATCTCGCAGCTCCGGGCGTATGGTCTATCGAGGGGCTCTTACCCGATCCACGCCTCGATCCAATCCGTGACGACCCACGATTTCAGGCGCTGGTAGAGAAATATAGCCGATGAGCTTTGTCTCAGAACTAAAACGCCGCAAGGTCTTCCAGGTCGCTGCTGTCTATCTAGTCGTGGCTTGGCTGATCATGCAGGTCGTTGATGTGGTGAACGAACCGCTGAGATTGCCTGAATGGTTCGCTACGGTTGCCATACTGATTGTGGCTATCGGTTTTCCTATTGCCTTGATTGTTAGCTGGGCCTTTGATCTCACGCCTGAGGGAGTGGTGAAGGATCAGGGGACAGTTCAGAGCGGTGGGCGGAGGATTGAGTACGTTCTGATTGGACTGTTGGTTATCGCCGTGGGGACGCTGCTCTATAGGGAATTCACTCCGCCCGAGCAGCAGGTCGAGGTAGTCGCTGAGGAATTTCAGCGAGAGGTTTTGCCGAACTCCGTAGCTGTACTCCCGTTCGAGAATCTAACAGTCGATTCTGAGTATGCGTTCTTCGCTCCAGGCGTTCACGACACCATTCTCAAGGAGCTTGCAAAGATACGGGATCTGAACGTCATCGCTCGTACCTCGGTTCTTCAGTACGCTGATGGACTGACTTCCATCGAACAGATCGCAGAGGACCTGAGGGTAGAGACTGTAATGGAAGGCAGTGTTCAGTATGCGGAGGGCCGCGTCCTAGTTACGGCACAGCTAATCGACCCGAACACTAATACTCACTTATGGTCGGAAAGTTACGACCGAGAACTTGAGGGCATCTTCGAGATTCAGGCTGACATTGCGACCCAAATCGCAACGGCGCTCGAAGCAGAGCTTTTGCCAAATGAGCGGCAGAGTATCGAGACGCCACTCACTGATTCTCCTGAGGCTTACGCGCTATATGTTCGAGCGGTCGAAGATTCATTTCAAAATCAAAACGCGAGCTTTGAGGGGCAAGAGCCTCTTCTCGCCGCCTTGGCCGACCTAGATCGGGCGACCACGCTGGATCCAGACTTCGCACTTGCGTATGCCCAGAAAGCCTATATCTCGTTGACTTTCTACTCTGGGAATAACGATGTGGTGCGAGCGTATGCGAACCGGGCGCTTGAGCTTGATCCAACGATTGGTCTAGCGCAGATGGTTCTAGGCCGCCTGCACCAGGCGGAGTGGAACGAAGCTGAGGCACTGCGCGCCTACCAACAAGCCGAGGCTCTAAGCCCGAACGATCCCGTAGTTCTTCAAAATTTCGGCATATTTCATTCTTTCTTGGGGCGTCATGATGAAGCTCTCCGACTTGTTCGGAGAGCGACGGAGCTTGATCCTGATAACGATAACTCCTATCGGTGGGAGGGAATCGCGTTTCGATTTGCTATGGATAACGAGGCGGCCACGGTGGCCTATGAAACAACAATCGCACTGGATCCACTGGAGCCGACAGCGCGGTTTCAGCTCGGGTTCTGTTACCTGTCTTCCGGTAATCTCGATGCTGCAGTAGAGCAGTTTCGATTGGCCGAAGAACTTTTTCCGGACGAAGCGGTCGGGATCTCTTCCCTTGCATATATGTATCGGATGGCGGGAATGCCTGAGGATGCTACTAGGCTTTTCCAGCGTTGGGAGCGTGCCGAAGAGCTTTACGCTCTAGCCTACCCAGCTCCCAGAATCAATGCGTATCTGGCGATTGAAAACGAAGAACGGGCGCTATCAGAGTTCAGGCGGTTTGCCGATGACCGCGTCCTTTGGTTCGTTGGCGAGATGTTTCTGAAGTTCAACACTTGGAACGACCCCATCCTCGACCAACCCGAATTCGTAGAAGTTCGCAGCAGGCTAGGGTTTCGTGAGTAGCGACAGCGTTAATGAACGTTAACCGATGTCCGCTTTTGGCTGCGATAGCAGTCGCCGGTTAACAGTTAATATGCACAGTTATGCCTATCTATAGGGCCCGGGGGAGACAATGAAATTCAATCCTTACGTGACAACTCTGGTCATCGGATGGATAGCGTTGCTCGCAGTCGTTTCGTCGGAGGCGCAGGAAACGCCTACACGTAGCATCGTGGAGATTGGCGAAAATCTCTATCGAGCGCAGAACAATATTCACTACACGGTATTCCTGGTGACTGAGGAGGGGATCGTTCTAGCCGATCCCATCAACACAGATTTCTCCGTTTGGTTGAAAAATGAACTAGCTGAACGATTTGATGTTCCGGTGAGATACGTTCTCTATAGCCATCATCACTCTGATCATGCATCTGGCGGCGCAGTTTTTAGGGACAGCGCGTTATTTGTGAGTCACGAAAACTCGGTCCGCGGACTAGAATTAGGACCATCCGACACGCCGCTAGAGGGAGATGCGGCCGCAATGGACGCTAACGGAGATGGGCGACTGCAGAGAGGGGAAACTAGCGGATTTCGTGAGAGTTTGTTCGATCTCTTCGATTTTGACGAGGACGGGGAGATCAGTGGAGCCGAATCAGCTCGTGGGCCCGCTAACGACGTCGTAGTTCCGGACCTGACGTACAAAGATCGGATGACGATCACGTTAGGCGGAAAAGATGTGGAATTGATCTATGCGGGGGCCGTAACGCACTCAGACGATCTAAGCATCATTCGGTTTCCGGGTGCCAGAGTCATGTTCGGTACAGACTTCGTCGTCGGGAGGCAGGTTCCGGGCTGGCCCGTCGGGCGAGGCTTGTTAGATGCTTGGATTAACGCCATCCGATTAGCTGAAGCTCTAGAGTACGAAGTATTCGCGCCGGGTCACGGCGTGGTCGGAACGAAGGCGAACGTCGCCGCTAATCGCCATTATCTCGAAGAATTACGAGACGCGGTGGCATCAGGCATCGCCGCGGGGGCCTCCTTGGAGGAGATGCAGAACACTATTCTGATGGAGTCCTATCAGAATTGGGCGCGCTATGACCAAGTTCACCGCCGTAACGTCGAAGGGATGTACGTGATGCTAACCGAGTAGGCGGAAACTAGAATTTTCTATAGTCTGTACTTTGTTCCTACGTCCGCTTATGCCGTTAGCAGACGTCGATTAATCGTTAATATGCAGAGCGGGGCATAAAACAAACCTCCGCGCTAGGCGGGGCTCTTGATAGTCACTAAAGCAGTAACTGGTTAGGCGTTGCCTTCTGGCCCCATCGCCAAGAAGTCGCCGATGTCGCTAACTATCTTCATCTGCGCTCCGATGGCATCATTGCGTCTATGGAGTTTCTGCTCTCAATAGCGACAATCTGGGGGTTCTGGGCATTCTCAGGCTTTCTTCTGAGACACGAATTGCTCAGACGGGGTGACGAGAGATACGGTCGGGCAATGCTGCTGGTGTTCGGCACAGCAGCTGTAATATTGCTTGCCATCAATTATCTTTCTCCATTACCCGACCCACTGTTGATTGCGGTTGGAGCTGCCGTATTAACTCCGCTGTCTGGGGCAGCCTGTATTGGCCTTTGGCTTCACGTGGTGCATCAGGCGCATCCCAGACACATCAGCATGCACTCAGTAGTGTGGTCCAGTGGTGCCGCCACCATTGCCTCACTGCTCGTTCTATTCTTCTTTGCCCTAGGTGCGGCAGGCCCTTGAACGTGGGCCGGATCAGGCTTCGGTAATTAGAACGGATCGCGGACCTCGTCGAGCCCGAAGGGGTCGGCGTGGATCAACACCTCGGCACCCGGATACCGACTCCGGACATCCGCCTCGACGGCATCGCAGATCTCATGAGCATCGACGAGACTGATATCCGACTTCAACTCCAGATGGAACTGAATGAACCGGGCAGCTCCGGCGGAACGAGTTCGCAGATCGTGCAGGCCTTTGACACGTGGATGGGCGGAAGCGATGTCCACGATACGCTGGCGGTCTTCTTCGGGCAGCTCCCGATCCAGTAGTACATCGATCGCGTTGATCGCGATTACGCGAACCGCCAGCAAAATCAATACCACAACGACGAGTCCGAGCAATGGATCCAGGATGTGCAACTGCCAGCGCGAGGACGCGAAGATCGCGCCGAGGATTGCGATGTTCGTTAGAACGTCCGTCTTGTAGTGCACGGCATCGGCGGAGATAGCCAGCGAGCCCGTCTGGCGAACCACGAAAGCCTGAAAAGTGACGAGGCAGAGTGTCAGCAGGAGAGAGACGAACATCACGCCCAGGCCTAGCTGCGGCTCCAGGACCGCGCTCGGCGCTAATAAGCGTGTCGTGGCTTCGATCCCGACATAGGCAGCCGAGCCGGTGACAATCAGGGCTTGTGCCAACCCTGCGATTCCCTCGGACTTGCCGTGACCGAAGCGATGTTCGCTGTCCGCGGGCGCGACGGCTACCTTGACTGCAAACAGCGTAATCACGGACGCGACGAGATCCAGCAGCGAGTCCGCCAAAGAGCTGAGCAGAGCCACGGAGTCCGTCGCGTACCAGGCCCAGATCTTTAGCGCGATCAGTGTCAGCGCCATAGCGACCGACGCATAGCTCGCGAGACGCATCCATCGAATCTGAGATGCGTTTAAGTTGGCGACGACATTTTCGCTATGCGGTTCCATTTCACCCTGTGTTTCAGCAATCCCCTCAGAGACTCGCGAGCCGTCGTGCGGCTTCACGCAATGTATCAGGCTCCTTCGCGAAGCAGAACCGCACGTAGCGCGAGTCGGGCGATTCTTTATAGAACGCCGAGATAGGTATTACGGCGACGCCGCAGTCTTCGGTCAACCAGCGCGCAAACGCCATATCGGATTGCTCCGACACCGCAGAGTAGTCTGCTAGTTGGAAATAGGTCCCCCGGCTCGGTTCGAACTTAAATCTCGAATCGCGAAAGAGTTCCAGGAACTGGTCACGTTTCTCCTGATAGAAAGCCGATAGATCGAGATAGTGCTCCGGGCAGGTCATCAGATAGTCGGCCAGGGCGTATTGGAGCGGCGTGACCGTCGTAAAGGTATTGAACTGATGTACACGCCGAAACTCCTCGGAAAGCGTCGGCGGCGCGACGCAATAACCGACCTTCCAACCGGTCGCATGATAGGTCTTACCGAAAGAGAATACGGCGAAACTACGTGGCGCCAACTCCTCGTTCGCGAGTACGCTGGCGTGCTTCAGGCCATCGAAGACAATATGCTCGTACACCTCATCGCTTAAAACGTACGCATTGTAGGGCCGGAGCATCGTGGCCAGCCGTTCCAGATCCGTTTGTGACAGCACAGCGCCCGTCGGATTGTGTGGCGAGTTAATGATGACGAGTCGTGTGCGGCCGGTCAGTACCGACGCGAACCGCTCCCAGTCGATACTAAAGCCGGGCAAGGTAAGCGGAACATGGATCGTCTGCGCGCCGGCAAGTGTGATCGCCGGCTCATACGAATCGTACGCAGGATCGAAGACGACGACTTCATCGCCCGCTCGAACGACCGCGTGAATCGCGCAGAATAGCGCTTCGGTCGCACCACTCGTGACGGTCACTTCTGTCGTCGCGTCCGGCCGGGTGCCATACAGCCGGGCAATCTTGTTCGCGATCTCCTCCCGCAACGGCGAGATACCGGTCATATGCGGGTATTGATTGTGACCGGCATGCAGATGGTAATTGACGCGCTCAAGGAGCGCCGTGGGGGGCTGATAGTCGGGAAAGCCCTGCGACAGGTTGATCGCGCCACAGTCTTCAGCCAAGCGGGACATCACCGTGAAGATGGTGGTGCCAACCCCTGGGAGCTTGCTGTCGAACTCAGTCACCTGCGCCTGCCTGATCGTCAGCGACATCCTGGTCGCAATAGTGAGTGACTAATACCTTAGCCACTTCTCGTCGCGACGCGATACAGCGCCACACTGAGCGCAGCGATCACGAGCACCCCGATCATTGTGGGCAGCTCAATACCGAGCGTGATTACGTCGGGGTTGCCGCTCACGACGATCGGTACAGCCATGCCGATTCCGATCAAAGCCTCGCCCGTAATCAAGCCTGATGCGAACAACATGCCGTTGCGTTGACCAACGACTGGATCCGTACCGCTGGCTTCGTTACGGCGCCGCGCATAATAGGCGATTAGACCACCCAGTAGAATCGCAGTCGCGAGCTCGAGCGGCAGATAGATGCCAACCGCCACGGCTAGAACCGGCGCGCGCCAGCTCGCCTGAGTCGCCTTTAGATACTCGTCGAGAACGATGATCGCAACGCCGATCAACGCGCCGATAATGACCATCGTCCACGGCAGACCAGCGCCGAATACGCCCTCGGCTACGGACGCCATCAGTGTCGCCTGCGGTGCCAGTAATGCGTCCGGCTGCTCCACCGTCGGCGCGCCAATGCCGTACGCCTGTAACAGGAGATTCAATATCGGCGCCATGACGAGTACGGCAGCGATGACACCCGCGCCCTGCATGACCTGTTGCCGCCACGGCGTTGCGCCCACGATATAACCGGCCTTCAGATCCTGAAGATTATCGCCCGCGATCGCCGCCGCACAGCAGACGACTGCACCGACCATGATGGCGGCAGCCGGGCCGATCGTCGCATCGCCGCCCATCAGCCATAACAACAGCAACGAAGTCAGCAAGATCGTCGCTATCGTAATGCCGGAGATCGGGTTATTCGACGAGCCGACGAGGCCGGCCATATACGCCGCCACCGAAGAAAACAGGAAGCCCGTAATGATCATGATCACGGTCATCGCAAGAGCAACGCCCACGGTACCGACGATGCTGTGATAGACGGCAAAGATCGGCAGAACGAAGATCGCGATACCAATCAATACGAACTTCATCGACGTGTCGTGCTTCGTGTGATCGTACCTGCCTCCCGTTACCGGAAGTTCCGCTTTCAGCCCGCTCATGATTCCGGAAACCAGCGAACTCCGCATCGAGATCAGCGCCCAGATTCCGCCGACGAGCATCGCGCCAACGCCCAGATAGCGGATCTGCGAGGTCCAGATGGCGAAGGCGAGATCAGCCGCGCCCAGGCCTGATGCGAACTCGGTCGCGAGCACCGGACTGGTCTCAAGATAGAACGTCGAGAAGATTGGTATCGCCAGGAACCAGGAAATCGCGCCACCGATAAAGACGAGTACCGCTATATTGAGACCGACGATATAGCCCACGCTGACTAGAGCGGGTGATAGATTCATGCCGACGTAGGCGATCGTACTCGAACCGACGTAGGTAGCTGCTTGCGCGACACCGGCCCATAGGTGAAGACCGGTCTCAGCAAGCTTCGTGAGTGCGCCCAATAGCGCCGCCACCGCAAGATACTTCGCGCCCTGGCCCGGCGACTCGCCAACCTTCAAGACTTCCGCCGTGGCTGTTCCCTCGGGGTACATCAGTTGCTCTTCCACGATGAGCGAACGCCTGAGCGGAATCGTGAACAAGACGCCGAGCAACCCGCCAAGACCCGCGATGATGCTGACCCAGGCATACTCGAACACGTCCCAGTAACCGAGGATGATCAACGCGGGCAGAGTGAAGATGACACCAGCCGCCAATGACTCGCCAGCCGATGCCGCGGTCTGCACGATGTTATTTTCAAGGATATTAGACTCCTTGAAGAGCTTCAGGATCGCCATCGAGATGACGGCCGCCGGGATCGACGCCGATACGGTTAAACCGGCGAAGAGGCCGAGGTAAGCGTTGGCGCCGGCCAGCACCATCGACAAGAACAAGCCGAGTAGAATCGCCTTGAGCGTCAGTTGCGGCAGGGGCGTGACTGCAACCATCCAAGCACCTCTATGACTGTTGGTATTATTCGATCGTCGGAGTTTCCGGCCAGCCTAGCGACTGCTCGAACTGAATGCCAGCCGAGTTAATCAGCACCGCCCGCCAATCGCTTGAGCGGCTTCGCGACGAGCGCCAGCAATACACCGGAACCAACGGTCGTCAATACGATCTGGATATACAAGCTCGGCATCTCGTCCACGGCATCGGCTCTGAATTCGCCCGCGAGCAAGCCGGCGAGAATGTTACCGAGTGACGCGGCCAGGAACCACACGCCCATCATCTGACCGACGAATCGGCGCGGCGCAAGCTTAGTGACGGAACTTAACCCGACCGGGCTCAGCGCTAACTCACCCATGGTGTGGAGCAGATAGGTAAAAAACAGCCACGTCGGAAACACCTGCTGCCCCTCCGCTACTAGAGAGGCCGCACCGATCATGACTGCAAATCCGAAACCCAGGATGATCAGGCCAACCGCAAACTTCAGCGGTGTTGATGGATCGAGATGGCGACGCGCCAGCCCCACCCAGAGCATCGAATAGAACGGCGCCAGGAGAATAATGAAGACGGGATTCAAGGACTGGAACCAACTCGCCGGAATCTCGAAACCGCCGAACTCTCTGATCGTGTAACGCTCGGCGAACAAGTTCAGCGACGACCCGGCCTGCTCGAATCCCGACCAAAACATCGCCGCGGCAAAGAACAACACGATGATCACAATTACCCTGCCACGTTCGTCCCGTGTGAGCTGCCCGAACAACAACACGTAGCCGAAGTAAACGAAAGCCAAGGCGACGATCGCGTAGGTGCTGCTCTGCGCCAGCGCGACCGCATCGAGCGTCAATGTCCCCGCGAGACCAGCGACGAGGAGGGCGGCGAGGACGACAAGAAACGCCACGATTCCGGCCCAGGCCTTGCGCTGGTACGCGGCATCGTCCGGGCGCTTAGCTGGTGGAGCGACTCCCGCATCGCCGAGCTGAGACTGCGTGAGCCTAAATTGGATGAGACCAAAGAGCATGCCGACGCCGGCGACGGCGAAACCATAGTGCCAATTCTCCTGCGCGAGCCACCCGCAGACCAGCGGTCCCAGCGCGGCACCGATGTTAATACCCATATAGAAGATCGTGAAACCGCCATCGCGTCGCGGATCACCAGCCGGATAGAATTCGCCGACGATCGCACTGATATTCGGTTTCAGCAGACCGGTTCCCAACGAGACCAGTATCAGGCCTAAGAAGAACGCCGGCACGCTCGGAATTGCCAGGACGAAGTGCCCACTCATGATGATGATGCCGCCGAACCACACGGCGCGTTGCGCACCAATCAACCGATCGGCGATCCAGCCGCCTGGCAAGCAGAGCATATAGACCGCGGCCGTATACAGGCCGTAAATCGCCGTCGCCGTCTGATCGGAATAACCTAAACCGCCTTCCTCCAGAGACTCGACCATAAACAGCACGAGCAGGGCACGCATGCCGTAGTAACTGAAGCGCTCCCACATCTCAGTCGTCGACAGCGTAATCAGGCCGCGTGGGTGGCCCAGCAGCCCGGAACGCGGCGCTGGGCCCGCGGCAACATCATCGTTCATAGACAGGGTGTCCTCGTGAATTTAGGCACTCTACTCGCCCGCGTCGTCAGCCTCGCCAGGCTCGTCCGGTTTCTCAGTCTCGGGACCGAACAGCCGCGCCATCAGCAGGCCCGTCTCGTAGAGCAGGTAGACGGGCACGGCCAGCAGAGTCTGAGAAATGACGTCCGGCGGCGTCAGCAACATCCCCATCACAAATGCCCCCAGGAATACATAGGCCCGAGCTCGGGCCAACGTCTTCAGCGGCACGAGTCCGCTCCATACCAGCATGACGGTCGCGATGGGCACTTCGAAAGCGAGGCCGAAAGCGAAAAACAACGCCAGGATGAAGTCCAGATAGGCGCTGATATCGGTCATCATCGTGACACCTTCCGGCGCCACGGCGGCGAAGAAGGCGAACATCAGCGGGAAGACGACGAAATAGGCAAACGACACGCCCGCGTAAAACAAGACGATGCTCGATAACAGCAGCGGGAACGCGAAGCGTTTTTCTTTCAGATAGAGTCCCGGCGCGACGAAGTGCCACACCTGCGTCAGCACGACTGGCATCGCCAGAAAGAGCGCAACGAAAAGAGTCATCTTGAATGGTGTGAGAAACGGTGACGCAACCTGGGTCGCAATCATCGTGGCGCCCTCAGGAAGCTTCTCCATGAGCGGCGTAGCGATTAAAGTAAATATCGTCTCGGAGAACGGGACCAGGCAGATGAAGATGATCAGCACTGCCGCCGCGCCCTTCAGTAACCGGTTGCGCAGCTCCACGAGATGCGAAACCAGCGAGCCTTCCGCCAGCGTCTCCGCTTCGTCCTCACCGGGACCTGATGTATCAGGTGTCATGAGCCGCTCGCCGGCCCGTCGGCGTCGCCTTCCGAATGGCCGTCTTTCACGCCTACGGTTTCTTTCGGCGCGGCGACGACATCGGCCACCGGAGCGGGAACGGGAGCGGGTTCACCATCGTCCGTGACGCCCGCGTCAGGCTCCTCGGGTGCCGGCCGATTCACCGGCTTGACCGGCGTCGGTTTCCTTCGTGGCGGCGGCGGAGGTGCGTCCGCGGAGGCGATCTCCTGTTCGAGCTGGCGACGCAGGCTACTCGCCGTGCGTCGCGCACGTCCTACCCAGCGGCCGACCTGGCTGGCAACGCGCGGCATACGTTCGGGGCCTAAGATCATCAGCCCGACGCCGAAAATCAATACGAGTTCCCAAAAACCGACGTCGAACATCTCGGCTAACTGCTTTCGCTCTTATCCTTCTGCTCCGCGAATTCCGCGTCGGGTGCACCTTCTTCTATACGTTCTGGCTCGTCTCCGGTTTCTTTGTCATCGGAGTCCATAGCCTTACGAAAGCTCTTCAACGCGCCACCCAGGTCACCACCGATCGACTTCAAACGTTTCGTGCCGAAGATCAACACAACAATGAGCAGAACGATAAGCAGCTGCCACATGCTTATCCCACCTAATCCCATCTCAACTCTCCAACGTTATTTCCAACGGTCAATGATACGCGAAAGACCGTATACGGCGCTTTGTGCCTAGCCGGCCGGGGGCACCTGCAACCAGAAAGTGACCGGGCCCTCGTTTGACAGATTCACCTGCATCATAGCGCCGAACAGGCCGCTGGCGACCCTGGTCTCGCTGCGTTTCGCGAGCCGCACGAGGCCCGCGAACAGGTCCCGGCCCTGTTCAGGCTCGGCGGCCCGCGAGAATCCCGGCCGGTTGCCCTTGGCGGTATCGGCGGCCAGCGTGAATTGGGGTATCAGCAGCAGTTCGCCACCAACATCACGAAGACTCAGATTCATCCGTCCCTCAGCATCTGCGAAGACCCGAAATGCGAGCAAACGCTCCAGCAACCGAATCCCCTCCCGCTCCGTGTCGCCGCGCTCCACACCCACGAGCACAGCGAGCCCGGCGCCAATGCGGGCAATAGTCTTGCCCTCCACGACGACATCCGCATGGCTCACTCGTTGCAGTAGACCGATCATCGACGCTCCTTGACGGGCTGTTACTGTGACCCAGCGGGACGTATGCAGCAAGCCGCCGACGGTGGCCTTTGTCGCTGCAACGGCACCATTCGGCGAACGCCTTCGGATTTCACCCGTGGCATAGTGGTCTCGGGTGACCGACCGGTAGCACACAGCAGGGAAGCAGTGTGGGGAGCTCCGGGAACCCACAGCCGATCCGTTTCATTGTTTCCCACTGTCATGCCAGTTTTACCCGTATTTAGTGATAATTGCCCACTAATTACTGACAATGATGATTGTGGGTCTAGTACTTTATATTTCTGTTAATTTTGGCCATATTGTGGGGTTTCGAGTCGAGACTAGGCGTCGGCAGACCAGTCTGGTATTAGTATCGGCCCACCAACGGAGAGACGTTCGCCACGATGAGACGACGTGACTTCATCACCACCGTGGGCGGCGGCGCGGCTGTTGCCGCCTGCACGCCGCTTGATCAGAACGATGTCGTCACGACGAGCGACCAGGAGCGCTTCTCCTGGAAGATGGTCACGACCTGGCCACCTAACTTCCCCGGGCTTGGGACGGGGGCCAATACCCTAGCGCGCTATCTGACGGAACTCAGCGGTGGGCGCATCGAGATCCGGATCTACGCTGCCGGCGAACTGGTTCCCGCACTGGAGGTCTTCGACGCGGTCTCGAGCGGAGCGGCCGAGCTTGGTCATGCCGGATCCTTCTACTGGCGTGGCAAGTCGGAAGCCACGCAGTTTTTCAACGCCGTCCCTTTCGGATTGAACGCCCACGAAATGAACGCCTGGCTCTACTACGGCGGCGGTATGGAGCTCTGGCAGGAGGTCTACCGGCCGTTCGGCCTCGAGCCGTTCGCAGCCGGTAACACCGGCGTGCAGATGGGCGGCTGGTTCAACCGGCCGATCGACAGCATGGAGGATCTGATGGGGCTGAAAATGCGTATCCCCGGGATCGGAGGCGAGGCATTAAGACTCGCGGGTGGCACGCCTGTCACTTTGCCGGGATCGGAGCTCTTCACGGCGCTACAGACAGGCGCTATCGACGCAACTGAGTGGGTCGGCCCCTATAACGACCTCGCTTTTGGCTTACACCAGGCCGCTCGTTACTACTACTACCCAGGCTGGCACGAACCCGGCTCCACGATGGAATGCATGGTCAATTTACAGGCCTTCAACTCCCTACCGGCAGACCTGCAGGCCGTCGTTCGAGTCGCCTGCCAGGCAGCGAATCTCGATATGATCTCCGAGTTCAATGCCCGTAACGCCAATGCGTTAGCGCAGATCGCCGCGGACGAGACCGTCGAGATCCGTGCCTTCCCGGAGGAGGTGCTGGCGGGCATGAAAATACTGACGCTGCAGGTCATAGAGGGCCTCACAGCTCGCGACCCGCTAGCCGCCAGGATCTGGGATTCCTACCGGACATTCCTCGAGCACTCTCGCGCCTGGCAGCAAATTTCCGAGCAGGCTTACCTCCGCACGTCCTCGTCTTAACCCCTCATCCCGCCTAGGTAGAAACAGAAAAACGGGGCTCTGCCCCATTACCTCCCAGGCGCGGTTCTGATAACATGCTGCCCGCAGATATCCTGGGTCTCCGGGACGGGAGTTATTGCCGAATGAGAACAAGTTTTGCCATTTTCACACTGGCAGGGTGGATGCTGTGTGGAACAGCGTCGGGCCAAGAATGCACCCAAACGATCGAGGGCAACGACCTCCTCCAATTTAACCTCGCCGAGGTGCGCGTGAGCGCGGCTTGCGAGCAAGTGACGATCGACCTCGTGCATGTAGGCATGCTCCCGGCAACCGTCATGGGCCACAACTGGGTCTTGACGACGACGGCGGACTATATGCCGGTCGCCTCGGCCGGGCAGGCCGCGGGGCCGCCGGAGTACCTGCCGACAGGTGACCCCCGCGTCATCGCCGCTACCGACATCATCGGCGGTGGCGAGAATACCTCGGTGACTTTCGATATTTCCGAATTAGAGCCCGGGGGAGACTTTACTTTCTTCTGTACCTTCCCGGGTCACTACGTGTTGATGAACGGCAAGTTCATCATCGAATAGCTACAACAGATCTAACTTCCTAGTTCACGAGGATCGGTAGAACATAAGGACCCTTAAGGTATGCCCATTGCAGTTGTAATCATCCTGTTGGTACTCGGCTCTTTGCTGTTTCATTTCTTGAGCCCGTGGTATTTCACGCCGCTCGCTTCGAACTGGGGCCTGATCGATACCACCATGGATATCACGTTTATCGTCACCGGTATCGTGTTCGTCGCGGTCAATTTCTTTATGGCCTACTGCATCATTCGCTTCCGCCACAAGAAAGGGCAAAAAGCCGATTACGATCCCGAGAATACCAAGCTCGAGATGTGGTTGAGCGTCGTCACGTCGATCGGCGTCGCCGCAATGCTGGCGCCGGGCCTCGTGGTGTGGGGTCAGTTCGTCACCGTGCCGGACGACGCGATTGAGGTCGAAGCCGTGGGCCAGCAGTGGCACTGGAGTTACCGCTATCCAGGCAATGACGGACTCCTCGGTAACGTCAACGTCCGGCACATTAGCCAGGCCAATCCGTTCGGAGTGGATCCAGAGGACCCTACCGGGCAGGATGACATTCTGGTCGCGAATCCAGTCATGCACCTGCCTGTCGATCAGCCGGTTAAAACCCTCTTGCGATCCAAGGACGTGCTGCACGATTTCGCCGTACCGCAGTTTCGCGTCAAGATGGATCTCGTCCCCGGCATGGTCACCTATGCGTGGTTCACGCCAACGGTCATCGGGGAGTATGACTTGCTCTGCGAGGAACTCTGCGGTCTCGCTCACTTCGCGATGCGGGGTAGAGTGATCGTTGACACGCAAGAAGACTTCGATACCTGGCTGATGGCACAACCCACCTTCGCGGACACCATGTCTCGACCCGCCGCTGACCCAGCTGCCGGACAGGCAGCCTACGCTCTATGTGCCGCCTGCCACGGGCCGGATGGCCAGGGTTTGCAAGCGTTGAACGCGCCCAAGCTAACCGGTCAGGAACCCTGGTATCTGCGCCGCCAGATACAGTACTTCAAGAACGGCGTCCGGGGCACGGCCGAGGGCGATACTTTCGGCGCCACGATGGCCCCGATCATGGCCGCGGTACCGGACGACGCGACAATCGACAATATCGTCGCCTACATCCAGACATTACCGTCTGAGCCGGCACCGCATACGGTGACGGGCGATGCAGAAGCGGGCGCAGATCTCTATGCGAACTGTGCCGTCTGCCATGGTGCTGACGGGCGTGGCATCTGGGCGCTGAACGCGCCCGGCCTGGCGGGCATGACCGACTGGTATCTCGTTCGACAGCTGCAGAATTTCAAAGCCGAGATCCGCGGCGCGCACCGCGGTGATGCCTACGGCCACCAGATGAACTTATTCGCGGACGTTCTAGGCGACGACGAGGCAGTCAACGATATGATCACCTATATCAATACCCTGTAGCGGCCGCCAGCTGAAAAGAAGCACACGGAATAATTATATGAAATTCGAATTAATACGACGCTATAACTCTAGCGCCAGGGGTACCTTCTAATGGCATACGTCGCAATCGCGGACCGCGATCACGAGCAACACCAGCACGACCCGCAGACTTTCATCACTAAATATATCTGGAGCCAGGACCACAAGGTCATCGCAATCCAGTATGGACTAACGGCGATCGCGGTCGGGATTTTAGGCATGGTGCTGTCGAGCCTGTTTCGGCTGCAGATCGGCTTTCCCGACACCTTCTCCTTTATCACCCCCGAACAGTACTACCAGTACGTGACACTGCACGGGATGATCATGGTCATCTACCTGCTCACGGCTCTGTTCCTCGGCGGATTCGGCAACTATCTCATTCCACTGATGTGCGGCTCACGGGACATGGTGTTCCCATTCATGAATATGCTCAGCTACTGGGCCTTCTTGCTTTCCGTGCTGATCCTGATTTCCAGCTTCTTCGTGCCGGGCGGCCCCACCGGTGCGGGCTGGACGCTGTATCCGCCGCAGGCGATCGCCGACGGCACACCAGGGAGCGGCGGCGGTATCGCTCTGATGCTGCTGTCACTGGTCGTATTCATCGTCGCGTTCACGATGGGCGGCCTGAACTACGTGACGACCGTATTACAGGCGCGATGTCGCGGCATGACACTGATGCGTATGCCGCTGTCGATCTGGGGTATTTTCGTCGCCACGATTCTCGGCTTACTTGCGTTCCCTGCCTTGCTGGTAGCCGGCGTGATGCTGCTGCTGGACCGAGTCCTCGGCACGAGTTTCTTCATGCCGGAGATGCTGACGATGGGCGAGGAGTCCGAGCACTCGGGTGGCAGCCCGATTCTGTTCCAGCACCTGTTCTGGTTCTTCGGTCATCCAGAAGTCTACATCGTCGCACTACCGGCGTTCGGCATGGTCTCCGACGTGCTCGCAACGCATGCCAGAAAAAATATCTTCGGTTATCGAATGATGGTCTGGGCCATCGTCGCCATCGGCGCGCTGAGCTTTATCGTCTGGGCCCATCACATGTATGTCAGCGGTATGAACCCGTACTTCGGTTTCTTCTTCGCGACGACGACGTTAATCATCGCCGTGCCGACCGCGCTGAAAGTGTACAACTGGGTACTGACGCTATGGCGTGGAGATTTACGATTAACCGTACCGATGATGTTTGCGATCGGCTTTATCTTCACGTTCACTCACGGCGGATTGACCGGTCTCTTTCTCGGCAACGTCACCGTCGACCTGCCCTTATCCGATACGTATTTCGTCATCGGTCATTTCCACATGGTCATGGGTGTATCGCCAATACTCGTTCTATTCGCCTGTATCTACCACTGGTATCCGAAGATGACAGGGCGAATGTTCAACAATACGCTCGGCAAGTGGCACTTCTGGCTCACGTTGCTGGGTACATACGCAGTCTACCTGCCAATGCACTATCTTGGCTTTCTCGGTGTACCGCGTCGCTATTATGCATACGGAACTACCGACTTTATTCCCGAATCGGCACAGAGTTTGAACGCGGGCATTACAGTCGCCGCCATCATTGTCGCCGCGTCCCAGATCATCTTCGTCTTCAATATGGTGTGGAGTCTCTTCAGAGGTGAGAAGGCTTCCGGAAATCCCTGGGGCGCCACGACACTCGAATGGCAGACGCCCGATACGCCTGCGAAGCACGGCAACTGGGGAGATAAGCTGCCTGAAGTACACCGGTGGGCATATGACTACAGCGTTCCGGGCGAGGCTCGAGACTTTACTCCGCAGACGGAGCCTCCTCACCAAGGCGTTGTCGTGGGCCGCGATCATGGGGTTCACCACTAGTGAATGTCACGGCCCTCTTCGTCGCACTCGGTGCAGCCATCTGTTTGTGGTTCTTCCTGGTGCGCCGCCTACGGACAAAACCTTGGATCGAAAAGGGACTGATCGATCTGGAAGACGGCGCGGTCGGGCTGCCCGCGGAGAGGGTCGGTCTGTGGGTCTTCCTCGCCGTTGTCACGAGCCTGTTCTCTCTATTCACCATCATGTATGCCGAACGATCCACCTTTCCGGACTGGCGGCCGTTACCCGATCCACAAGTCTTATGGATTAACACGATCTTCCTCGTCCTGGGCAGCGTCACTTTTCAGCGGGCGCGAAGTGCTGCGAATCACGACAATCTTGCGGGCGTCAAAACGAATCTGACCGCGGGCGGAGTCTTTACAATCGTATTTCTTGTCGGGCAGGTTCTTGCCTGGCGGCAGATGTCGGCCTCCGGCTACTTTCTCGCGACGAATCCAGCCAACACGTTCTTTTACCTGATTACGGGACTGCACGGCCTACATCTGCTCGGCGGCTTGTGGGTTTGGGCAAAAACCACCACGCGTGTCTGGCGGGGGCTCGACTCTTTCAATGTGAACCAGATCGCGAGCGTACGCCTAAGCGTCCAGTTATGCTCAGTCTACTGGCACTTCCTGCTGCTTATCTGGCTCGGTTTGTTTTATTTGCTTTCATCTACGTAGAAGGATTTAAGGTTATATGGCACACGACGTGACAGCGACCGGACCCGGATTTGACCCCGGCGTCCGAGGCATAGCCACCGACTGGGGCGGAGATAAACAGACGTTCCACGTCCCGTGGGGGAAGGCCATGATGTGGATCTTCCTTCTCAGCGACACGTTCATCTTTTCTTGTTTCCTCACCGGCTACATGAATGTGCGCGCCTCTACGCGCGTGCCGTGGCCGAATCCGAGCGAAGTATTCGCCCTGTCCTTCGGTGGCGAGCCAATCCCGCTGATTTTGATCGCGATCATGACATTTATCCTGATCTCGAGCAGCGGCACGATGGCCATGGCGGTCAACATGGGCTATCGCGGAGATCGCGCCAAGACAGCGGCGCTGATGCTGATCACGGCGGCCTTCGGCGCAATGTTCGTCGGTATGCAGGCTTTCGAGTGGACGAAGCTCATCGTAGACGAGGGTGTGCGGCCCTGGAGCAACCCGATGGGCGCACCGCAGTTCGGCTCGGTGTTCTTCATGATTACAGGCTTTCACGGGGCGCACGTGTCGATCGGCGTGATCTACCTGACGACGGTAGCCATGAAGGTTCTCCGCGGCGATTATGAGAAGCGCGGCTACGAGATCGTCGAGATCACTGGTTTATATTGGCACTTTGTCGACCTGGTCTGGGTCTTCATCTTCGCCTTCTTCTATCTCTGGTAAGGGTTCGACATGGCACAAGACGACACACACCAAGAACATCCGCTTGCCATCTACTTTTGGATCTGGGGACTTCTGTTCGTCCTCAGCACGTTCTCCTATATGGTCGATATCATGGGCTTCGAGTCTTATGCCCGCTGGGGACTCATCCTCCTGTTCATGTTCCTGAAGGCCGGGTTTATCGTTGCCGTTTTCATGCACATGATGTGGGAACGCTTGGCGCTTATTTACGCCATCATTGGCCCGCCGGTTGTCTTGTTGGTGCTAATTGGATTGATGGCAATCGAAGGTGACTACACGGTCCTGACTCGCTTGAACTACTTCGGCGCAGACACAACCGAGTTTGCGGAACATCACTAATCGCGGACCGGCGACTCTTTTACCTGGTCAGTTAGAGAACAGATAGAATCGACAGGATGAAATCATGATATACGGTGCCATCGCGTTCGTAGTGTTATTGGTCTTGTGGGGTTTCGCCTGGCACTACCAGACGAAGCTGGCGTTCGGCATTCTGATTGGCTTAGGAGTCGGCGCCATACTGAGCCGCTTCATCGGACCCTTCAACACCATCCAGGACATACCCATCTGGCTCCCGGCAACACCGTTGATCAGTGTGGTCATTATCCTGTTCGTCCTGGGAATCCTGGCCTGGCGAGTACCGCCTGCGGAGGGCGGAAACTCGGACAGCTCCCACTAGGTGGACTTCGAACCCCCTGGCTAGCAGGTTAGTGCGTCATTGAGTAGATGAGATAGTTAACGGCAAACCGATAGGCCAGCGCCGTCATCGGCTCCGGGTACCAGGGGTCATCTGCGTGCTCCCATGCATCACCCATATCCATATTGAAGTTGATCGCTACCATTAAGCGATCTTCGTCGTCGAAGATTCCGCGCCAATGGGGCGTTTCTCCTCGTTGCCCACCGCGGCCCGGTATTTGAGTGCGCTGATCGAGGTCGTAGAGCACGTGCAGAAGCGGGTGGTCTTCGCCTAGCTCGACAATCGGTCGATCTGGGAACACCTTCAGCATTGACTCGGTGAAGATCGACCACTCGTAAGCTCCCCAGAAATCGTCCACCATCAGGAATCCGCCTCGGTCAAGGTACTCACGGAGACGCACCGCTTCGAGGTCGTCGAGATACCACTGTCCGACCTCGACGGCGTAGAGCCACGGGTAGTCCATGAGCTCATCGCTACCCAGGTTTACTATTCTACCGTCCGGCCCGGTCGCTACTCGTGTAAGGCGGGTGATTCCGGGAAGCAAATGCATCTCGGCGTCAGGCCAATCCGTGAGCCAGGCGCTTCGACAACGAGATCGCGTCGAGCAGGAATACTGGAGCCGAACGAAGAAAAATTCTGAATCGAGTGGGCCGTTGGGTGTGGGCTCGTAATACTGTCTGAACCTCTGGGCCTGGGCTTCGGACAGACACGCGGAAACGAGAATCAGACTAACGACAACGAATGTGGCTCCCACGTACTTTCGTAAGCCCAAACTCTTCGCCACTTTGTCCGGCCTCGATTGTTTACAGTGGTTGCAAACGCACGTTGCGGAATCGGATTAAACCGCCGTTGTTCTGCAGCGCGAACGGTCCGTTAGCGTGGCTGCCGTCGTCGATCTCCGCCGTGACATTACCGTTCAGGGTCACGACGATGCGTGAGCCTTCGGCGACGATGTCATAGGTATTCCACTGCTCTTCAGCTTCCGTAGTCATCTGTGGCGGCGCGTGATTTACGATCGAGCCGGTTCGGTTATCTGGGTTCTCGTTGGTATCGAAAATATTGATCTCGTAACAGCTTGTCGCGCTGACAGCAGCCGGATCTTCGCAGCGAATGAAGATCCCGCTGTTGGACTCCGCGCCCGGCCAGAACTCGGCGTGCAGGCGAAAATCGCCGTAGCCGCCCCTGCTTACCAGAAAGCTTCCCGTGTAACCGTCGGCTTCCACGTAGTCATCGATAATGTTCCACTGGGCATCGCCCAATGGATCGAAGCTCGTAAGATCGTGGCCGGCGAATAAGACGGCCCACTCGGCCTCGCTCACCAACGACGCCTGAGTCGTGGTCTGCGGTCCCGACGGGGCGGCTTCAGGCATGCTGACGGGCGGTGCTGGCTCTACCGGCCCCGCGACGGGCGGCGAATCCTCTGCGGCCATGTCGTCAGCGTTCTGGCACGCGGTAAGCGCAACACCCGAGAAAACGATTATTGCGATTGATAGGCCCTTCATGTCGATCTCCTGGCTTTTGGTTCTTAGACTTATGCCGGCACGGCTCAGGAAGCATACACGACTCGGGATTGACAGGTTAGGGCTCGTAGGAGCGACGGCTACGCGGAGGGCAGCCCGTCGACGTGTTCCTCCATGCGCCTGAGCAGCGCGGCATCGGGAAGCCGGCCGACTCCTCCGCCCAGATTGTCCACCATGTTGGCAGGTTTACTCGTGCTGGGCGTGATAACCGTGACCGCGAGATTGGCCGCTATGTATTTCAGGAAGAACTGCGCCCACGTACTAGCGTCGAACTCCTGCGCCCATTCTGGAAGCGTCTGGCCCGCCACACGGCTCCAAAGCCGGCTACGACCGAATGGAAGATAGACCATGACGGCAACACCGTTATCCTGGGCCAACGGCAGCATCGTCTCCGCCGCTTCGCGGTTGTCGACGGCGTAATCGATGCCGATGAAGTCGAGCGGCTCGTTGCGGACGAGTTCTGCGAGCTCAGGATATCGGCGTGCACCTGTCCAGGTCACGCCGATATAGCGGATACGGCCTTCTGCCTTGAGGTCCTTCAGAATCGCGAGCTGCGTCGGCACGTCACCCAGGTTGTGGACCTGAATCAGGTCGATGACGGGTTTATTAATGATGCCAAAAGACCGTTCGATCTGCGCCATCGCGGCGGCGGGGTCGGCCGGCGCCGTACTACGCCGCCGTTGTACGTTGACTTTCGTCGCCCAGAAAACCTGCTCCTGAAGCCCGAGTTCATTGACGAATTCACCAGCGACCTGCTCTGCTGATCCGCCCCCGTAGCCGGGCGCTGTATCGAAAACGGTGCCGCCATTATCGACTAGAGCACGCAGCACGTCGCGCAGCGCAGTCGTCTCCGGGCTGCGAGCCATCGATGAGAATGTCGCGGAGCTCCCGAGGCCGATCATTGGTATTTCCTCACCCGACGACGGGATAGCGCGGGTGATGATCTCTCCCGCTGACTGTGCCTGGAGCAGCCGTGGCAAAAGGGCCAGGGCCGTCCCTGCAGCCGCAGTATTCTTTAGTAGCGCACGTCGCGTGACCATCTTGGGTCTCCGGGTAAACTATGAATAGCTGCGAAGCCTATCGAAGTAGGGCCAACACGGTCAATCGACTTGAATATTCTTTAGATAGTACGTTCCCCCTCGCACGCCCTCACAACGCGGACTGCCTTTGATCTACACTAGCAACTGCAACTCACCAGACTATGTCGATGAATATTTTTCGCTCACATAACGTCCGCTGGCCGCTCGTTACACTGTTGATCGCGGGTATTGTTGTGCTGACGGCATGGGCTCAGTTCTCCCCGAGTGGCGAACCCTCGATCTGGACCTTCGAGGTCGTCGCCACCATTCCTCATGACCCCGACGCATTCACGCAAGGCCTCGTTGTACACGACGGCCGACTCTACGAGGGGACCGGCCAATACGGCGAGTCCACGTTGCGACGAGTTGATCTGGCGACCGGCCGCGTCGAACAGATCAATGCGTTGGGCAGCAACTATTTCGGCGAGGGGATAACCATTTTAGGCGATCGGCTCTATCAATTGACTTGGCAGAATAATGTGGTGTTCGTCAACGATGTCGACACATTGAATCGCGTCGCAACACTTCGCAACGAGGGCGAAGGTTGGGGGCTGACTCACGATGGGGCACATCTTATTGTCAGCGACGGCTCGGCGACGCTTCGCTTTCATGATCCGGAAACATTCGAGCTTGTCAGACGCCTGAATGTTCATGCAGACGGCCAACCCGTCCGCAGCCTGAACGAGCTCGAGCTTATCGATGGCGAGATCTGGGCCAATCTCTGGTATCAAGATCGAATCGCTCGAATCTCTCCGGAGTCCGGTGCTGTGTTGGGTTGGGTCGATCTGAGCGGGCTCTATCCTCAGTCGCGGCGCGTATCGGAGGACGTCTTGAACGGGATTGCCTACGACTCGGACGCGGACCGGCTATTCGTCACGGGCAAGAACTGGCCGTGGCTGTACGAGATCGAGGTCGGCCCGCCATAGCGCATTCTCCGTTAGCCGACTCGGCGTCGTTCTGCGCGGATTAAAACCGGAACGTATACGACGCCTTGATCACGAACTCCTCGAACTCAGTTGTATATCGTGAGTGATGTTCGGGGTCCCGCAGCTTGCCGTGGTTTAGCACGAAGTAAAGTTCCTGGCCCGCTCTCGGGATGAACCGCAGCCGGCTATTGATGCCGAGCCGGTTGCTGACGTTGTCGAACTGAACGAGATTCAACCAGGACCAGCGCGAATTGAACGCCAGGTCGGCGTTGATCCCGTAGATGCGGGTGATGAAACGACCGTCCGGGAACTCGAGGTCGTTCTGCGTGTAATTGAGCCCGAATCTAAACTTCTCCGACGGCCGCCAGTTAAAACCCAGATTCGCGAAAGTCCGTTCACCGTTGTAGTAATCGCCGACGCCGACGCGCAGCCACCCATTGATTTTTCGCTGGTTGCCGGTACTGAGCCTGAACTGGTTGCGGGTATACTCGTAGATTCCCGGCGGGACGATCAGCCCGTCGACGATTTCAAACGGCTCGGTGATACGCTCGTATTGCGGGAAAGTGCTAAGGGCGAAGGCGTCGCCCTGATGACTGACCAGCTCTCCCCAGCCCAGGTCGAGGAATCGTGACTCCAGTTGGCCTTCACGGTCGTATTTCCAACTGCCGAAGGCCCAGTGATTGATGGCGCGCCAGCGGCTCTCTTCGGGCCGAGAGCGATAACGGCCGAAGATCTGATAGTCTCGAATACCGCTGCGATTGACGAAGCCCAACTCTGGATTGAAGTTCTCCTGAATCTCTGTCACGCGCAGAGACCCCGAAATGCGATCGTTCGGATAGCCAATCTCCGCGCCCCAGGCCGAGTCCTGCCCGACTAGTCCGGGTGTGGAACTCTGCTGCGCCCAGATTCGGCCTTCGACCGTCTTGTTGCCGAAGACCTCGCTGTTGCGGTAGTAGTAGTCGGCACCGAGCACCGAGTTCTCGTCTCCGGCCACCGGTGAACCGTAGGTTGCGATCATACCGAGCGTCGACTCCGCCGCTAGGTTATATGAGAGCCGACCGACGAACAGATCCGTTTTATCCGGCGCGCCATCGGCACTGTCTTGATTGACGGCCAGCGCCCCGACACTCCAGGGTCCCGTACGCCCGGTGAGCTTCGCGCCCACGTTGATATCGACGGGCTGACCGTTGTCGGCAAGACCGATTGTTCGCGAGAAAAACGGCCGGCCATTTCGATTCAGGTTGGCGAACTGGAAGATGGCTGCGTCCTGCAAGAAGAAGTCGCGCTTCTCGGGAAAGAACAGGTTGAATCGCGACAGATTCACTTGCCGGTTATCGGCCTCCGTCGCGGAGAAGTCGGTGTTCAGCGTCAGCGCGCCGGTCAGCCCCGTATCGAACCGGTAGAAAGCGTCTAGCGAGGGCTCCAGATCGCTGGTTTTCGTGTCTGTGTTGCGATTCTCGGCTTCACGAGCGACGAGCGACGGAACAATATCGAGGCCGACGCCTTGCTCCATACCGACGAGGCCCTGTAGGTCTCCCGAGTGTGCGGGTGTAAGCCGGCGCTCTTGCGACGACCAGCCACTATCCTCCCGATCTCTTGCAAGCCAGCGCGCGAAGTTGATCCCCCAGACTTCGTTGTCCGGATCGAAGGACAACGTCTTGAATGGAATTGCCATCTCAAGAGCCCAGCCGCGCTCGTTGATTCGCGCCTCTCCCTGCCAGATTCCATCCCAATCCGATATGAAATAGTCGTTGCCGTGGAGCGCGTCTAGACGAATACCGTTGGGATTCATCTGAAACATATAGCTGTTGCGATGATCGTGGAAGGTGTCCAGCCACACGGTGAACCGATCGTCGAAGCCGAATCCCCGTCCTTGCACGAGTTGGCGGGCGGAAATCAACTCCGGCTCATCGTCGTGAAGTTGTGCAGCGACATAAATGAAATCCCGATCGTAAGTGATCCAGACTTCCGTCAGCTTCGTCGGCTCAGCGTATTCGATCGGCTCGATCTGATGGAGATCGGTGATCGGTTCGCGATCGGCCCAGACAGAATCGTCCAGCACGCCGTCGATCTCCGGCGGCGTATTGGTCCGGGTAGCGTGAAAGGACTTGGCCACCTGGACACTCGTCTCGGCGGTGCTCGGTTGCGCGAGACTCTCGCCTGCGGCAAGCGTCAGCAGGACCGCGGCACAAGAGTAGAGCCGCCTCACGCCCAGGACATGGTGCGCCCTAACTCTCGCCCGGAATTCGGTCACGCCGCCCCCAGATGAACCATCCTGCTAGTCTTGGATTCTAACCGCCGTCCAAAGCCTCGCGAAACAGCTACGCGCGCTTGCTCTGAGTTTATATAGATGAGTCAATTGAGCGAATCGTCGCGGCTACGAGCATCTTTTTCTGCTCTCTCCGTGGATGTAGGCATACAAGTGCCACATCCGCGCAATCGCATCACTGTTCAAGCCGTTCATCTCCCGGACCTCCGAATACCTATAACTAGATAGTACTTGCTGGTTATAGGTATGTAAATGAGCCACGAAGAAAAGTCTACGGCGTTTACTTGCCTCTCTCAGAAGGCTAATGTTTGGTGATTAAAGGTATAGGCTATGGCACAGACGAATCCTCCCTTCATGAGCGGCGTACCGGAGCTGTTGATCCTTCGCTTGCTGATACGGCAACAGATGTACGGCTACGAGCTTGTCAGAGCGATTCGCTCCTCAACCGGCGATGCGATCGGGCTCCGCGAGGGCGTCGTCTATCCCGCGCTCTACGCGATGGAGGCACGCGGCACACTGAAAGCCCGGCGCAAATCGGTTAACGGCCGCAACCGCGTCTACTATGCTGTCACTGCAAAAGGTAAACGTCGGTTAACGAGCCTCACGGAAGAATGGCAACGGGTTACCGGCGGCGTCCGTACCGCGCTCGAGGAACCCGGCCGTGCCTAGGCGTCGGGAGTTGCTGCGACGGCTTTCTGATGCGGGAATCACGCCCCGGTGTTTGCTCCGCCTCGATGCCGAACTACAGGACCACTATGTCGATCTCGAACGCGAAGCGCTCGCAGCCGAGAAATCCGTAGCGGAAGCAAGCGAGGAAGCGTGGCTCCGACTTGGCGATGACGACGCGATCGCGGCAGAGTTCCTCACCCACACCGAGTTAAAGTTGTGGATCTACCGTTGGCCGATCGCGTTGTATTGCCTTGGACTGATCGTGTGGTTGCTGCTGATCCTGCTGTCACCACTGCAAGGACTACTGCGCAACCGTGCCGCAGTCGCACGTTACAGTCTCGCCTTGTGCTCCAGCGTCGCGCTCCTTTGCGCGCTGCTGCTCAGCATGCAATTTATCGTTACTATTGGCCCACCGGCAACGAACACGGCCGCGTACTCGGTGGAGCGGCACGAAGTAGTCATCGCCGATCCGTCATCATCGCTGATTGCCCGCGAACGCTCAGGCGCCGTAAAGGACGTCGTGGTAATAGAGTCCACAGATAGTTTGTTCGAACATGCGGCGATCGAGGCAGCGTACAAATTCAAGTACCGGCCCCGGGTAATTCGAGGCGAATCGATCGAGGTACCGGGCGTTCGCAATAAAATCACGTTCGACATCGCCGTCTAGCCGACACACCTGGTGACCGGTCCGACTGAAATGAGTCCGAGGACTCGCACGCGACGCGCGTGGTGGGTCGGGCTGGGCTATTTGCTGGTCGTATTGATCTGGGGAACGACGTGGTACGGTATTCATACGCAGGTCAACGGCACATCACCCCATCTCGCCGTCGCATCGCGCATGGGCGCAGCGTCGGTCGTATTCTTCGCCATCGCGACTGCACTACGAATACCGCTTCGCTTAACGCCGTTCCAGGCACGGCAGATATTAATTCAGGGCATCTGCTTCTTCGGTCTCAACTATCTCGCGGTCTACGCCGGAACCCAGTACCTTACGTCCGGTGTGGTCGCGGTTCTATTCAGCGTTCTCGTACCACTGAATATCTTCGTCGAGTGGTTGCTTTACGGCGTGCGCCCCCGACTCGTCGTCGTGGCCGCCGCCGTGATTGGAGTTATCGGAATCGCCACGGTGTTCAGTACCGAGCTTCAGCGCGCTGTCTTCTCGGGCACGGCGCTGTGGGGCGCAGCGCTCGTTCTTTTCGCCGCGATTCTCGTCGCTCTCGGCAACGTTCTGGCAACGCGCCTGGCGTCCTCTGAATTAAGCCCGCTTGTCATCAACGCTTACGGCACGGCCGCGGGTACCGCCTCGATCCTACTCTGGGGGCTGATAAGCGGCGCGTCGTGGTCAATAACCATCACGCCGACCTGGCTCATCGGGCTCAGCTATCTTGCACTGATCGGTACCGTCCTCGCGTTCGGCATCTACATGACGATTCTGCCGATTGTCGGCTCGGTGGCTGGTGCGTACGTCGCTGTGCTTTCACCCATCGTCGCTATTGCCATCTCGTCAGTACTGGAAGAGATGCCGCTCACGGCCGCGACGTTTGTCGGCGTGGTACTGCTACTGATCGGCCACTCGCTGCTCGCAGCTCGGCGCAGGCAGTAGCTGGATCGACGTAAGGCGGCAGCCTCCGTCGAAAGAGTTAGGCCGTCCTAGAATGGCCGTTCGTATACCGGCGTCAGCGGTCCCTCGTACTTCGTCCGGAATTCCCAGCGCTGGCGCTCGGCGCTCTGTGCGTCGCAGGTCTCGAACGATAGTTTTCGGATCAGGTGAATGGGCTCGCCGCCACCTCCCGGCAACGAATCCGTACCCACCGTCAGGCAGAGGTCCGGCGCGCCGGCCGGCACGATCCGGCCATCCGTCTGAATGTCGAACTGTTGTGCCTCACCGTCATTGCAGGGCTCGGCCGCCACAAACGAACCGGGATTGGGTTCGTGAAGCGTCATACAGCGATCGAAATAGGCGATCCGAATCTCGCCCTTCTCTTCGATCTGCTCGAGATCAAACCCCTGGTCCTCAGTGACGCCATTACCCATATAAGAGAAACAGTTGTGGCCTTGAAAACCGCCGATAGGCATTCCTCCGGTGAGATGCGCGAATAGATCGACGCACCAGCCGCGAGTCTCCTCGAGCGGCGAAATGAGCTTCAGTTCGGTCAGCGTCTGAGCATGTACGGTCGGCGCCAATAGAATCGCCGCAAGCCAGCCGATTGAGAAAAGTTTCTTCTTCATTTGATCGTCCAGAATAATCAGTCTCAGTTGAGAATTAGAGCGTATCGATGTAAGCGATGATATCGGCGATCGCCTGATCGTCCGTTAAAATTTTGGCCATCGCTGCCATCTGCATACCGAAGGCATCGCCTGCCCCGCCACCCCGGATTCCATCTCTGAAATACATGAGTTGGCGCGCGATATACCAGTCCGGCAGGTCGACCAGCTTGTTGCCGCCGAGCGCCTCACTGCCCAGTCCCTCTGCTCCATGACACAGCGCGCAAGTTACTTGAAAGGTCGTTTGTCCGCGAACTGCATCGCCCGGTTCAGGCGCGGCGAGTTCCGCATACGGAGACTCCCAAACGAACGGGCGTTCAAGCGGAAAGAGCACGCCATTAGGCCGCGCTTCCAGCGGCCCGCCAGGAGTCAGCGTCTCAATATGGGCTGCAACGTTCCTGATTGTCGCGTCGTTGCGCATCATGCCAGTGATGAGCGCCATCTGTCGGCCTGGAAGATCCTCGGCATGCGTGCCGCGGACACCCGTATCGAAATTATGTGCTTGACGCTCGATGTACCAGGCTTCCATACCGGCCAGCGGCGGCGCGTCAAGGCGCTGCCGACCCTGTCCTTGCGCGCCGTGACAGAATCCGCAAGCTTGATACAGCTCCTCGCCCGGAACTCCCTCGGCTGCGCCTGGGGGATACACCTGTGCGGCGGCTGCGCCGCAAAAGGCCATCCCGCCCACGATCAGCGTGAGGCGGATACTGTGTCCGATCATCATAATCCCTGTTAAGTGCCTGATTTAACTAGATGTTAGCACATAAATGGGCGGCGATTGTGGGGCAGTCGACCGTGCTCCCGGCGACGCTCGATATCACCCCGAAAGTCGGTAGAATCGGTCCCGAGAATGATTCTATTTCTGAGGGGAGCGGCATGGCTTCGGTTTGGGCGGAACTTAGACGCCGAAACGTCTTCAGAGTCGCGGCTGCCTATGCTGTGGTCAGCTGGCTCATCATCCAGGTGGCGTCTGCCCTGAGCTCCCCGCTCAATCTTCCCGAATGGTTCGAAGCGGTCGTCGTCGCTCTGCTGGCGATTGGGTTTCCCTTGTCGTTGCTGTTCGCGTGGGCGTTCGATCTAACTCCCGACGGAATCAAGTTCACCCAACTCGATGACGCCGCTGCCAAAGAGGTCGGTAGTGGCAATCTGGACTACGCGCTCATCGGTGCGTTGATCGTCGTTGCCGCCGTGACACTCTGGGGACAACTTCCTACGGCATCCGTCAGCGACCTGACTCAGCCACACCCGGTGCAGGAAGCGCCGTCAGTTGCGGTACTTCCGTTCGCGGACATGAGCCCGAATGGAGATCAGGAGTACTTCGGAGATGGAATTGCGGAGGAACTGCTCAATGAATTGACGCGGCTGGACGGTCTCCAAGTAGCCGGTCGGACATCCTCGTTTTCATTCAAGCAAAGCGATGAGGATTTACAGGCGATTGGGGAGGCCCTCCGCGTCAACTCTATTCTCGAAGGCAGTATCCGCAAGGACGGTGACCGCGTTCGGATCACGGCACAGCTTATTAACGCGGCCGATGGATATCATCTTTGGTCGGACACCTATGATCGCGAGCTGACGGATATCTTTGCAATCCAGGAAGAGATAGCGAGGTCGGTGGCCGGCGCCCTGGGGGTGAGGCTCGGGGTCGGGGGAGTCAACGCTTTTCGAGGGGCCGGCACGCGAAACGTCGAAGCCTACGAGGTCTATCTACAGGGCTTGAACTTCGGCGGACCACAGCGGGCTGTGATCCGCTCTCGTCTGTTCGAGCAGGCGACCCAGCTCGACTCGAACTATGCTGCGGCATGGGCGCAGCTGGGGCTAGTCAATGCCGCAAGAATGTGGACAGCCCTTCCGGAAGAAGCACCTGCGCTTCTCGATGGGGCCCTCCCGCTGGTTCGTCGCGCAGTCGAACTCGATCCTGAATCCGCCCAAGCGCATTCGTTGTTAGGCACCATACTGTATGCCCAACTCGACTGGATTGGTGGCGAAGAAGCCCACGCGATGGCGCTGTCGCGCCTCGCTGATCGCGCTACCCTGGGCCAATATGCCAACCTGTTGATGCGCACCGGCCGCTCTGCCGCTGCCCAAACGCAATACGATGCGGCCGAATCCGCCGAACCCATGGGCGGTAGACCTGATCCGTTGCGCGTGCATGCCAGCCTGGCTCAAGCGCGGTTTGACGAGGCGAGAGAGATCGTGGGCTGGAACCCGCAGGCCCCCCGGGCACCGCAGACTTCGCTGGACCTCGCATTGAACGAAGGTGTCCCCGAAGAGATCAAGACGAGACTCTCGGCGATGTTGGCAGTGAATAATTCTAGTACTGCGCTCTATTCCCGAGTGCTCAGTGAATTCGATTCTCCCGAGTTGGTTTTGTCCACCTTACGGGCCGCTTACGCGGATGGGAGCATTCAGTGGCCGAGTAAGCGTCACGACATTGCCATGCTGGCCGCATATTTCAGTGATCCGGAGTTCGCGCTGAAAGTAAAGGCCGAAGAAGTCCGAAACACGCCGATTCGTCTGTTCGCTCTATGGTATCCCGTCATGTCCGAAGTCCGGCAGTTGCCGGAATTCAAAGAGCTCGTCACCGATATTAATCTAGTCGCGTATTGGCGCGCCTATGGATGGGCCGATGCCTGCAGGCCACTGGGTGAGAACGATTTCACGTGTAGCTGAACGATTACCGATAGCTTGGATGTCCGCTCCTGACCGTTAGCAGACATTAGGATTGTAGAGAGCAGAATTACTAGTGCGTTTCCAATACTCAAAACTAGGCGGGAAAAGAATAATGAATAGACTAACTACACTACTAGTGACTTCCCTCGGACTGCTATTTTTAGCGCCGATTACCCTTTGGGCACAGGATGAAGATCCAGTTCGGATTAGCGTTCGTTTAATCGATGTAAAAGCCGACTCTGTCGCGCAGTTTGAAGCGGCCATCGCGGATCGGGCCGAAGTCGTACAGGCTGCTGGCCACCCATTCTTCCACGTCTTTCAACGGCTACGTGGCCTCGATCTGCCGGGCTATACGCTCATTACCCTGGACGGAGCTTACAATGAGTTACCGTCGATCGCAGCCGACCCAGCCTGGGGTGACCGGATCTCACATAGCACCAATGACAGCACTTTACTAACTGTCGAAATATACCCGGCGCTCAGCATCGATGCTGGAACCGCGCCGAGTGGCGAGTTCTTGCGCGTTCGCGTGCGCACGACATCGCCAAGCAATCGGCAGGCGTATTTCGCCTGGATTGAGGATGAACTGGCGCCGGCGCTGCGTGAAGGTGGGATTACGGATTTGCGTTCTGGCAGAATTATTATGGGTGGCAACCCCAATACGTTCGTCCGATTCTCATTCGCGAACGAGTTTCCTGCGCAAGGGCCGGATATCGCTGCGGCTGTCGGCGAACGTGAATTCGCGCGAATTATCGATCGCGAACCCGGCCTGCTCGTGAGCAGTGAGGATTACGTGTACCGCTTTCGTGACGACCTGAGCTTCACTGCGGACGAGTAAGACGACGCATAGTCGACTTCAACTTTGGGTCTGACCCGGAAATTCCGGGTCGGCCCCCTTGTTAACGGCTAACCGATGTCTCCTTCTGGCTGCCGTTCAGTCTGTTAGTACTACACTCCGCAACGCATAATGTGATGTTCTGGAAGCTGAGTGACGTATAGCTCAGTATGTTACGAAGCAAATGAATGAAACTTTACACCTCTCCTGGGTCCTGTTCTTCCGCCTCCCACATTGCCCTGCTGGAAGCCGGAGCCGATTTCGAGCTTGTAAAATTGAACCTGAAAACGGACCGTATCCTCCCTGACGGCCGCCATCTCAATGAGATTAATCCCAAAGGCTATGTTCCGGTCCTGGAGCTCGACGACGGCTCGATGCTGACTGAGAATGTCGCGATACTGCAGTACATCGCTGACCAGTACCCCGACTCCAAACTGGCCCCACCGAACGGAACTATCGAGCGGACCAGGTTGCATGAGTGGCTGGGCTTCATCAACTCCGAGATACACAAGGGCTTGTCCAATTTCTTCAATCCGAATCTGCCCGAAGAAATGCGAGGATTCGTGATCCAGCGGCTCAATGATCGCTACGAGTACATAAATTCTCAGCTTAAGGACAAAGATTATCTGCTAGGGGAGCAGTTTACGGTTGCCGACGCATATCTGTTCATCGTCTCTGGCTGGTCGCCGATGCTAGGCTATGACCTAACCCCTTACGAAAATGTCCTCGACTGGCAGGCACGCGTCGGCGAGCGGGAAACTGTCAAGGAAGTGAAGGCAACTCGGCCGCCCGCCTGAGAGCCGCGAAGCTCAAAATGATGGGGGTTGCCGAGAATGCGAGTTGGGATCGAGTTGAGGGCCGCTTCTTGCCGATAGCAGCGGTCGGTTAACAGTTACTATGCAGGGCTCTGCATATCTGAGGGACAAGCATTGAACGAGTCTTGGCTTCTTTGGGGATTACTGTTCGGTTCTATCGGACTCGGGTTCTTCGTGTACGGCAAGAAGCAGAAAGCGGTCGTTCCAATGGTTTGCGGTTTGGCGCTCATGATCTACCCATATTTTATTTCCAACACCATTGTTCTCGTCGCGAGTGGGGCGATGCTCATAGCCGTTCCCTACTTCGTCAGGTTCTGAGAAGCGTGGAGCGCGGTCATAACGGTTTCAACTTATTCGTCGAGCTGATGTCCGTTTGTGGCCGAAAGCAGCTGTCGGTTAACAAATATAAAGCAACCTGTCACAGGTGGATGTTGCCATGAGAAAAATACTTCGAACGATCGCGATGTCCCTTCTAGGTATTGTCGGCACGATAGCGTGGGGTCAGAACGAGTCGGAGAACACAGCGTCAGTGCTGGCTGCCGAAACCGTGCAGCAAGTACCGAAGTTCCGGGCGGAAGGATCGTGGCCGAAGCTTCCCAGCCAGTGGGTCATGGCCATCGTCGCAAGCACGTGGATCGATGAGCAGGATCATCTATGGGTGCTGCAGCGGCCGAACACGTTGAGCGACGACGAGAAGCCGAGGGCCGCGCCTCCGGTGCTGGAATTCGATGCGGAAGGCAACTTCATTCAGGGTTGGGGCGGGCCTGGCGTGGGCTATGACTGGCCGCAGACGGAGCATGGAATCCATATCGATCCGAAAGGCTTCGTGTGGATCGGGGGCAATGGCGATGACGACCAGATCCTGAAATTCACCAGGGATGGTGAGTTCGTCATCCAGATCGGAAAGGGAGGTCCGACAAAGAGCAACGCGGACACGGAGAATCTCTGGAGACCAGCGGACATGTTCGTCCACGCGGAAACGAACGAGTTATTCGTGGCAGACGGATATGGTAATAAGCGCATCATCGTGTTCGACGCCGAGACAGGCGCGTTCAAACGAATGTGGGGAGCGTTCGGCAACGTACCGTCCGATGATCCTCCCGCGCTTCCGCTCGAGCACCCGATGGGCCCTGATGGCGCCCAGCAGTTTGCGCCACCGGTACATGCCGTCAAGGTTTCGACCGATGGTCTCGTGTACGTAGCGGATCGTGGCGGCCGTCGCGTTCAGATATTCACGGTTGCCGGTAGATACATCGATCAGGTGTTCATCGGACGTGAATGCCACGCACCGGATTGCGGTAACGGGCAAACCGCCGCCGGCCTGGCATTCTCGCAAGACCCGGAGCAGCGCTATCTGTACGTGGCGAATCGAAGCCAGGCGCAAATCATGATCTTCAACCGCAGGACGCTGGAGTTTCTCGATGGATTTGGCTCATGGGGCTCGGATCCGGGACAGTTCGGCACGCTCCATCACCTGGCCGTCGACTCGACAGGCAGCCTCTATACTGCGGAAGTAACCCCAGTGAGCCCCGAGAATCGACGAGTCCAGAAGTTCACCTTC
>Ga0255048_10000379_pt1 | contig 35301 bp, 34 predicted proteins | sample JV7_2_2_MG_FD_183619 | JGI IMG/M metagenome (GOLD analysis project Ga0255048, IMG submission 183619) | Seawater microbial communities from Jervis Inlet, British Columbia, Canada - JV7_2_2 | ecosystem: Environmental > Aquatic > Marine > Inlet | place: Canada: British Columbia | collected 2016-10-06
ACTTCACTTAATCCCCCGGAAGATATCCGCGACATATAAAGCATAATCGGCATAAGACAATTTTTCAACTATTTTCCTGGCAGATTCTCGCCTATAAACAATTGTAGCTAAGGTCTCGATTAAATCCTCTACGTCGTCAAATGGATAATCTACAGGAATTTCATTCTCTACCCAACCAACCCTACTAGCAATAATTGGTATGCCCAAAGCAGCCGCCTCTATAAGGCTCATTGGGCCACCCTCCCATTTAGAAGGAATTAGAAGATAATCTATATTGTTGTATTCGGCCAAATAATCCTGTGGATAATTACACTCCGAATCTTGTATACATCGGACGTCCGCTTTACCTTTTAGTTTTATTACTACGTCACCCCAGCCACTACCAATAAATAGCCATTTGTAGGATGTTGCGATTGGAGAATCTATAACGCAGTGCATTACACCGTGGCCCTTACCCTCGTGCTTGCCTCGCTGAAATATTCCAATTGTTGGTTTTGTGTATTCGAAGCCTTCGGGAATTTCCCCTGGCATTTTACATGTCATAGGTGGTTTAAATTGGTCGTATCTATAGTCACATAAGAAAAGACTATATGAGCGCCTACTCATATGAATAATGTGGTCTAGAGTATGCCACCAGAATTTAATATTTTCGTTGTCGTTCTCATGAACATGAGTAAATAAACCAACGTCCTTGCCGCCACTTCGTCCACGATAACAGTTAGTTACGTCCACATAGAAGTTGTTCTCACCTCTTCTAGGGGAATAAGTTAGTTCCATCTCTACGTCTGGCGGCGCATTCATTACGATACGCTCGGCAATTTTTGAGAGAATCCAGCCGCTCTTGACCGTAACAACGTTTATTTTCATTTTCTCTCTAGTAGCCAGGATGGTCGGCTTTGGCGCAATAGCTAACATTTATTCCTCAGGCCATCCGGCGAGCCCTACAAAATTCCCATCGGTCCAGCCGGGGACGGGGCCAATCTCGTAATCCTCATTATTCTGGGGCGCCTCTTCGCCTAGATAAATGTGGCGCGCGAGAGCCTTACAATCGTCAGCGGCTTTAGCCTCTTCGACCTTACTGCTTCCTGTAATTTGGCCACCGTGAACCCTAAAGGCGGCGAGGGGATTTTTAATCAAACCAAACGTGCAATGTTGCGCGGCGCGAACTACCCAGTGGAAATCCTCACAAATTCTAGGCCAATATGGCCCAGTCTTAATCCATAAATCTTTCTTGTACATAAAGGACATTCCCACGTCATATCCGTGAACGAGGTCTGGTCCTTGTTGTGGGGCATCATGGGTAATATTCGAAAGAACCTGACCACGCTCATTCATAAAGACGAAGTCTGAATAAATTAATCCGATTGGCGCCCCTTCTTTTTCTACCTGCTCAAATGCTTTAGTAAAACATTCGATAAACCTATCGAAGTAGATGTTGTCGGCACTACACCAAGTAAGGTATTTACCACGACTAAGCGCATGACCTAAATTAATAGCACTGCCGGTTCCACCGTTTTCCTTTTTGTAGTATCGAAGGTTACGGTGGAAACTGAATTGGTCTACGATTTGTTTGGTATTGTCAGTTGAGCCATCGTCGATAATGATAATCTCGGCGCCCTTATGGGTTTGATTAATAAGCGAATTCAAAGTTTGTTGGAGATATTTCTCACCATTATATACGGGAACGGTAATTGATATTGAGGGAATTTTTTCATCTATATTAATTTCGCGCATGATACCTCTTACAATATTCTCTTGCTCTTCGGAGTGAATTAGAATAACCCTGCATAGCTGTTATAACTCTGTCCCAAGAATCAGGAATAGTAAATCCTTCAAGAATAAGTCCTCTAAATAAACGTTCTTGGGTTACACTTCCAACGCTTTTCATGGAAAGTATATCAGAAGGCTCAATTACCAAAAGCTCTTCTGTTGAAGAATCTTCTGAAAGATTAAAGGACTTTAGTCCACTAATAAGCCTTCTATACGTATGATTAAGATGTTTTTTTAAATCCAATATTTTCTTACCACTTGTACCAATACTATCTATTCTAGCAGCCAGACTTGCCCACCTCATCGCATTATCTGGACAAGGCATAGCTTTAAACGCAAGCATAGCGCGCCTTAATCTATTATCCATGAAGTTGCTCCGACTCTGTATACATGTATGTCATACCTTAATTACGTTGTAAAAAGACTTGGTCTTCTTCCAAGGACCCATCATGAATAGAGCGATTGTTGGTAGTGCATCTGCGGCGTAGACAAAGTTGTCTTTCCAATTGACAAACTTTGGAACCTGTTCATGATTGAGCTTCTGCTCCTCGTCTATATCATAGAGCGGGTCAATCTTCCCTATTTGTGGATGGTCCCCTAGTGCCGCCGGATGCGAGTTATTAAATTCCAAAATAGTATCGTGTGGTTCGGTCCCCTCCATAAACTCCACAAACTTCTCGTCAAACTTATCAGAAGCGTTAGTTCCATCAGAGAGTTTAAACTTTTCGAGTTCACCCTGATAAAATTCTTTCTTCATCTTGTGGAATTCTTTCCCCTTAGCATGACCGTAGTGGTATATCCAGAGACCGGGAATTGTGAAGCGGTGTGGCTGATATCCTCCTGTGAAATACGTACATTGCCCTTGTCCGTCCGTAGCCACCGGATGTGTGTGATACCTGAGACCCGGCCTATATCTGATGATTCTTTGGTGTTGTGGTTGCCACTCTGGATGGGGAGCTTTAATGTGGTAGAAGTCTCTATAGAAGTGGAGGAACGTCGGAACAATCTCCGAAGCGGTAGGACGTTTAGCAATAGCTTTCCTAACACGGTCAATCTCGCCTTCCATGTAGAACTCGTCACAATCAATAATGAATAACCACTCACCATCATTTGCATAGTCTAAGAATGTTTGTTTTTGTTCTTCCAATGACTTGAAAAACCTGTTTCCGGTATATAGCTCAATTTTAGAGTCAGGGTCTGGGAAGGCTTTAATAATTTCAAGCGTTCTGTCTGTCGAATGGCCGTCATTTGTGCTTCCAGGGCGCCCCTGAACAGCCCCTTCGACAATTCTAATAATGTCGAACTCCTCGTAGCAGTTAGCCAAATTGTAAGCAACCCAATCCTCCTCGTTGTGCACGGCTAAACACTTGACAAGCTTAGTCTGGGGCCCGGTATGATTAACCTCGGCCAGAATTCCCACCATTTGTTTTTGCTGTTGTGGCTGATTCATTCTTCCTCGAATACCGTAACCATTCTAATGTTGTGAAGAGGAATAACCATACTAGGACCTTCACCAGTAAATATCATTACGCCATGAATAATTGTATCCGCATCCGCAATTATTTCTTCAGTTACTCCATCTACATAGTTCACTATATACTTCATAACACTTCTACTATTTTCTTAACAGAATTTTCCCAAGTGAATTTTTTAGCCGTTATATTGCACTCATGTATTCTGCGACCTAGAGCGCCGCTATATACAGGTTCAACATCTGGCTTAAGGTTATTAACTTCAGTTTGTTTCAAACCATGAGCCTCACGCATTTTATCCACAAGGTCATCCACACTATAAGTGCACCACTCACCTTCACCGTGGAACCAAACTCCATCCTTAGCCGGCTCCATTCCTTTGGGTTCTACTAGGAAGGAATTTATCCTGTTACAAAACTCGGTGTGACCGGAATAATTCGTTACTATTGACGGCACACCACAGGCCATAAGTTCAATAACTTCTAAGTTCCACCCTTCTGCATGAGCGGGAAACACGCCAAAGTCTACGTGATTAAATACCTGGCGCATTTGTTCCTGAGTTTTCATACGCGGAAGGAGGTCTACCTTCATGCCCAGTTCGCTGGAAATATACTTGCGCTTCCATGTCTCATTGCCCTTCGGGCCGATAAAATCGTTTGTGTTCATCATCCATAGTTTGACGTCGTCGTCTTTAGTAAATGCTTTGGAGAATGCTTCGCATAGTTCGTTGTGACCTTTACGAACTTCCCACTTACCGACATTTAAGAATACAGTTGTGTCTTTGGTCCAATACGGGCGATTTTTTCTGGCATCCGAATCAACGAAAAATACCTCGGGGTCCACGCCTAAAGGAATCACATCGATTGGAACATTCACACCGTTTTCTTGACAAATGGTCTTGGCCCATTCGGAACATACAAATAGACGGTCCACGCTATTAAGTTGGTGGAGTTCCTGGTCTTTGAACTTATTCAATTCAAAAATAGGCCACCCAATTCGCTCGCCCTTACCGACGAATTTATCCAGTTCATGTTGGTGCCAAATCCTAACGCAAGGCGCGGTGGGGTCATAGAGTTTTGCGTTTGCCAGGCTTGTTTTAATTATCTCGATGTCTTTAAGGTATGGCTCTAAGTCCCTGTCCTGAAGAGGGTTATTGACTGGAAACAGACTTACTTGGTGACCAGCCTTATGGAGGGCCTTCAGAACATTAAACCCGGTGACGCCATAGCCCAAATTATTTATTGGCGCAATTAGATTTACAAACATCAATTCCCCCTAGCAGTCTTCCACTTGATATAGTATCTGCCAATTACGTCGCGCAACTGAGGCCCAATCTTTTCGTGGGAAAAATCCCCAACCCTATGACGAGCGGCGGCGACCATTTTGTTCCATTTAGTTTCTATTTCAGTAGATTTAGATACGGCCCATAGACTATAAGCCTCCCGCATTGCTGCCTTAAGCTCGTTTACATGCGGCTCTGCCCAGTTTTCCCTAGCCGTATAGAGGTATGGGAATGGATGTGGCATATCACAAACCGGACTCATGTTATATGGAACCAGCCATCCGCACTCAGGCGTAATAAATTCTGTTGGTCCGGCCCAGTTTGTTGCGATAGCGGGAAGCCCATGTCCCAACGCATCAAAGTGTGGGATTGACCAACCCTCGCCCCTTGAGGGTAGTGCATAACAATTGGCGGTTTTGTATAGACGAGCTATATCCTCATCACTCATAATTTCGTGGATTAAATGGATTGGCGGATAATTGTTTAGCCTAAGAATAGCCTTCATGGCTTTAATAATATGTTGGACGCGCTCCTTTTGTTCCGGTCCGTCCTGTGGTCCGACGTATGTTTTGAGAATAAGAACAACGTTTTCTTCTGGACCAAACTCGCTTAGATATGCTTTTAGCAGTGGGTCGACACCCTTCTTCTTAGAATACTGACAGATTGCCAAAAACTTAAACCGGTTCGATAATCCAGGCATATCAAACGGTTTAATCTCCTTCTTGTATTTCTGGATATCGGTCGCAAAGTGTACCTTTTCAACAGGAACGATTACACCAGAACGCTTACACGCTTTAACATTCTCGTCACACGATACAATGACAAGGTCCATTTTGTTAAGTTCATTTACCCATTCCGGCGGGATTGTATCAGTCTCCCAACAAAAGATATTGACGTTGAATACGTTCTCTTTGCGCTCCGTTTCATTTGGTGTAGTATGTTGAATAACGATATCGACACCTTGAACATCTTCATTCGCCAACTTGTCTTCTCTTGGTGTTCTATCATAGGTTCCTCCGTCGTAAATAACATCGCGTGTTACCAGATTAAGACCAAGAGCATCTAGAGAAGAAACGTAGTCCCGCGCCGCGTGCGCGTAGCCGGAGAAATCTCTCAGCGGCCCAATATAAAGAATTTTGGCGTGATTAATATTGGATAACATTTTCTTTCTATCTAGCAGTCCGCGCGATGTTAGTGTAGCCATCATACAAGAACTCCAGGCATAGTATTGGTTTTTTGTTCAGAAGCTTGCTCTGGTTGCAGGCCGCGAATCTTCAAAGAATTATTCCACCTCATCTCTTCAAAGATATTTTGCCCTACAATTTCGTTACGGAAAAATTGCTCTACAGACTCCCTGCTGCCATTCTTAGCTAACGAAGCCATCCAGTCATTAAAACCCTTCTCGTCTGCGACTCGTCCGAGAATATTTGTATAACACCAATGAACGAAATCTCCATTGGACATCCCCTGCGGTGGCCTATCATGGGTCATAGACTTAAATTTTGGCCGCCTGTTCCACGTGCCTTCTCTATCAAGAGCTTCAATTTCTTCAAAGAGCTTAATAAATTTTTTGGCAGTTACCTCCCAGTCGTGGAGTTTGACCGCACATTCTCTTGCTTTAATCGAAAGCTTCTTTCTCTTCTTGGCATTAATACATAACAACTCAAGCTTCTTCAGGAAATCGTCGTTGTCTGGTAATGAACGAATAGCCATGGTCTCGGCTTCGGTATAAAAGCGCCCAATTTTAATTGGTAAGCCGCCGCCATTTTCTACGTGGTCTTCCATAGCAGAATAGTTCTGATATAGACCAGGAACGCCACAAGCCTTGGCCTCCATAATCGGAAGACCCCAGCCTTCGCAAATAGCCGGCTGCACATAGATATCCATGAGGTTATAAATCTCGATTAATTGTTCTTCAGTTACACCGCTATGGGTATTAGGCATATGCGCGGTTTGTTTACCACAAATTCGGCAGATACCCATTCCTTGTTTGTTACAAGGGATAAACCATGAGTGGAATACTTCTTTACAATCCTCGCATTTGTAAGTGAATATAACGTGGCGCGCTAAACCATATCTCTCTAGAAGCTCTGGAATATCCCAGCCATTATCGGGCCAGCTGGTATGACACAAAAGAGCGCTGTGATTAATTCTTACAATTTTGCCGTCGTTCTTGTTTTTCTTGGTCATTCTATATTTACGACGGAGTTTAGAATAGACCTCGAAAAGCTCGGGGAAAAGCTTTCTCTTTTGGTTACGCATTACCGTACCAATAATAAGTAGGGATGATTTTATTTGATACTTGTCTCGGATATATTCTCGACTTATCGGTTTAAATATCTCTGGATTAATACCGGGACTAGTCACGCCTGCAACTTTAATACCTTCGGCCTCAAGAACTCGCTTGCCATATCTACTATAAGTGGTTACTACATTGGCTTTACTAAATAATCCTTGTATCCAATCCTTCCTCTGGGGTGCAGAGTCTACGGTCGGCATAAGAACCAAGCGGAATAAATCCCTAAACTTAGCGTCCTGCAGGTGTTGTGTCATCCAAGGGTCGCGCGCATCAAATACGATATCAGGTTGAAAATCTGCCAACACCGCGTTTATTTTATATGCGCCAAATGCATTGTGGGGATTTGAATCGTATATTTGTTTTTCTTTTTGGCTGTTGGGCAATACTCCATAGTATTTCCAGGGGAGCTTCTTTGCCTCTGGAGACCCATCGTTTCCATAGGAGCCCATCTCGGCAATTTCAAACTTGCCGGTAGAATGGAGTCTTTTCAGAATTTCTCTATTGTATTTGGCAAAGCCTGTAGAGAGCCATGAAGACTCCCCACAGACTAGTATTCTACATTTGCCCATACTACTCCTTTAGAAGTGAGACACCTGTAGCCCCGTGCCTCCCTGCGGGTCGAATATTAAAACGGCAAGTCGTCTTGTTTACCAGTGCCTGCGGCTACGGGCTCTTTGGTCTCACCCTGGGCCTTATCCTCGGTCCCTTCGCTCTTGTTTCCCCCATCGGTTCTCAGAGCCTGAATACTGCTACCGTAAATCTTCAGCTTACTACGCTTCTGCCCATCCTTCTCCCACTCATCAGTCTCAAGCTGACCCATGACGAGAACTGGTGTGCCTCTTTTAATATAAGCACCAGCATAGTCTGCCCTCTGGCCCCAAACCTCTACATCAACAAACGTTGACTTTTCCTCTTTAGTTCCATCACGTTTCTTAATCTGCCTATTGGAGACAATCCGAAACGTTGCAACCTTACTAGTAGGACTAAGCTCTTTGAGCCTAGCATCGGCTGTGGCCCTACCAATCATCCTTACTTCGTTCAAATAAAACAGTGCCATAATACTCTCCCTTTTCAAAAAATGGAGCCAGAATGCTCCCGTGATAGAATTATACGTTGGAAAAAATCAAGGTAAAGGAATATTTAAAGATGTTCGATTTTCCGAACAATGAAATTATTTTCATCCTTTTTCCCGGTCAATAAAACCGGTTTACCCTCTTCAATAATCCAAGAAGAATGTTTGTAGGTGGAGGAAAATACCACACATTCCATCATATACGTGTCGTCATGAGCCATTAGGAAACACATATGCTTTCCACGCTTATCCTTGATTCGTTTAACTTGACCAATAATAACGGCAATAGCGCCCTCTGTCCCATTTCTGAGACGGTGGAAGTCCCTACATCTAAAACTGGTATAGGGATTATTGTGGAGTTCAAGCTCGCTACCGCTCAGTGGGATACCTAAGTAGAACTTCTCATAACCAATTGCCTTACGCTTCCTATTTCCATCGAGGTCTTGCATGACTTCGACTATTAATTCGGCCAGCTTTTTCTTTCTTGGCTTATTAGGTTTTTTGCCCTTCTCCTCAGATTTAATAAGAAGTCTGACGGCTTTTAGAATGTCATTACCACCTCTGGCAAAAAATTCCGAACTAACCAAATCGCGCTCACGGTCAGTAAGACCGCTAAGAATTTTATAGCGAACAAGCAATTCTACACGATTAACGCCTAGATAATCAAGGGCTCCTGATTTAATCAGCGCCTCCATTACATTCTTCTTTACCTTACTCCCTTTAACAAAAGACTTTAGGAGAAGCTCATTAGATTCCGTAAACTTTGAGATACGCTTTAAGCTGGCCACAGAAGTCTTACCGATTCCACGAATGTGTGTAAGTCCAAACGCGATGGTTTTTTCGTCTTGCACAGCAAAATCATTATTTAACAACTTCAAACATGGTGGCACAATATTAATGTCGAACAGACGAGCCTCGTGGACTAAAGCCTGAACCTCTTCTTTGGTATCTTGCTTATCCTCGGAGTGAGTCAACTTGGCCTTGAAATATTGCAACGGGAAATGACGCTTAGCATAAGCTGTTTGATATCCAATAATTGCATAGGACACGCCATGAGAATTTGATACAACAAAACCATCGGCTACCCAGTTGTGCTCTGGGGTGTCCATCTCAACATCATAGGTATCGTATTCTTCTGTAAATTCTTCAATATTTACAATGGTCGCAATTCCAGTCTTATGTCCTTTATCAAACCTCTTATTTCTACCAAGCTTGTAATCTTCCTTTTTGTGACAAGAAACACAAAGTTTAATTAAATTGTCCTCTGTATTATTTGTTCTATCACCATCTATATGATGCCACTCAATTCTATTGGGAATCATCAGACACATTTGGCAATAATTAATATTCCAATTCTTCTCTTTTATCTTTTCAAATGCCTTCCAGTTTCCATCGATAAACCCCCAGTTTTTCCTGCCAGTAGTATCGATTAAACCATCTTTATTTCCACGTTCTTTATCTTTATGAACACAATGGTCGTAAATATACTCGTCATCATATGAATCTATGTGACACACAACCTGTCCACCAATTCCTATTTCTCCGATAGTCTTCATTGTTCCATCTGGAGTCATAAATTTATGGTCAAGTGTACATGTAATACCACGCCCACCATTGTCGGTCACCCTAACCATTTTCTTTTTTCCATTAAAGTGTATTGTCTTAATTGGCATAGGACGAATTCTGCCGTCCGCACAAACGGCCATACATTTGCCATAACCTTTACTCCGAAGCTTTTTACGCAAAGGGATTTTCTGACAATCCTTAGCATATTGGTAATCATTAACTAACTTATATAGATGCTCAACAGTATAAAGACCAGAAGAATGCTGGTTTGCTGCGCCACGATTTAATACTGTATCACCACTAGCGCACTTATTAAATCCGTATCCACTAAACTTTTCAATCCAGCCAAAGATTTCCTCGGCAATCTCTTTGTCGTGTCCACGACCAGCCGCTCCTTCAAGAAACATGACCTTGACCTTGGCCATAACATCGGCCTTTTTCTTACCCACAGCCTTACGAGCTTTATCGGCATCCTCAAGGGAGAATCCCGCGAAGTCCGTGCAGATACGCATGATTTGTTCTTGATAAACAGGCACTCCACAAGTAGGGGCGAAGATTGGCTCTAGTGTTTCGTGGACATATTCGGGTTCAAGTCGTCCTTGCTTGACCTCTTGATAGGTCTCAGTAATTGAGAAATACTTACCCGGCTTATCTTCTTTCTCACGATACTCAGCCTCCAAACAGCCTGGTCGGATTAAACTAATAACATCCGATAGCTCCTCAATATTACGAGGCTTAAGTTCCTTCGAATACTTCTTGCCTAAAGACCCTTCTAGCTGAAAAATACCTCTGGTGAAGCCGGAATTAATCAGGTCCCAGGTGGCCTCGCACTCTAAATTAATATCGTCGAAGTCGAGCTTATCGAATTGGCAGCCGCACTTAAACTTGTGTTTCATTTATTTTCATACCCTTCTTCCAACAGTCAAAGCATCTTGGTTCATACATATCGGCGCCACCCACTACGGTCTGGCGCGTATCATTGGTTGTTCTGAATGTCCTTGTGGCCGTATCAATTTTTCTACACTTGACGCAAACTGCCTTGAGCGAAACAATACAATCGGCAACCGATAGAAGATAGGGCATCGGGCCAAATGGAAATCCTTGGAAATCATTAGCAAGGCCGGCGCAAATAATATCTCTATCTAGAAGTTTACGAATAAGCCAGCAAAATTTGTCTGTATTAAAGAACTGACATTCGTCAAAAAACAAAACCCTATCTGGACTATATTTAGTGGCGTAAAATCCATTAAACCAAAGCTTATCTGGATTGTGCCTATCTAACATACCAGCCGGTATTTCTCGACCATCGTGAGTAGCGATTCCTTCAACGGAATATCTATCATCATTAGATGGTTTGTAAACGGCAATCTTATTGCCAGCGATTAAATTAGACTTCGCAATAGAGATAAGTTTAGAAGTTTTGCCAGACCACATTGGACCAGTAATCACTGTTAACATACGGAAGCCTCGATATAGCTCAGATATTTAGAGTGCTTTCTTACCAAGAAGAAATTTAATGGCGCCGAATATATCCAATCACAAAGATTTTTAGAATCTGTAGTAGAATACGCAATTTTTGATATCTTACTATTGTTGTGTTTTAGGATACTTCTCTTATTAAAACTAAGCGTTTTATGTAGGTAGTCAGATAGTCCATTCAAAAAGTCATAAGAACCAAGAATAATGGTATAAAGCTTATTTGAACTATTACAAATACAGCCGTCGCCATCTATATATCCTCTAATAAAGTCTTTCATAAACAGACCGCTGGTTGGCCATTTCAAAGTTAACGATTTGTTTGATTTTAAACCATAAGAATTCAACAATTTTGCAAACTTAACAGAATGAATTCTCATTCGTAAAGAATTCTCTCCATTAAAACCATCTTTTCTTTTAACGATATCAAACCTTGGATTTAATTCTAAATTGTATTTTAACCATCCACCAATCTGTTTAAGGATATAGCCGTCTGACTCCTTTAATTTTATCTCAAGCCCACCTTTATGGATATAGCCGTCTGCATAAATAAGACCAAGTATATACGACCATTCCCCAGACATAGATGGTATTAGTATATCTTTTGCCTTAGCCATTATTGACCAGTCTTTCTTCTAAATTCCCGCTCTAAAGTTTTGCGGTCTTCAGCTTGCTGCGCTTTATTTAATGAGCCCTCACCCAAATCATGACCGTATTCCTTTTTATACCAGTCCCCGGCAAATACCTTATTTACATTTTCTGGCATTTGTGGAATGAATTTAATAACCCTCTTCATTGTATATCCACATTCACAAGCAAATGTCTTTTTGGGGTTAGTGCTTATTGGAAGATTTAAAACGGTTACATTTTTACATTCACAACAGCGATAAGCGTAATTAGGCATTTGGAATTTCCCACCTCTGGCACCACACTCCTTCGCTGATTATAGTGGTTTTTTTAACCAGGGCAAGCATGAATCTCTTCTTATCTCCACCGTTGGCGAACTTGACATCGGAAGCTGGATTAAAAAGAAATTCTTTGAGTGTCGTTGGGTCAAATAAATAAACCTCAAACTTGTCGGTAGACGGACAAACGTAAACAATACGGTCGGCCTTGGTCTTACAGATTCCGGTCATACCTTTATTGTTGGCCACCTCAAAGCACATATTGCCAGTTCTCTTGCTCATTTTGTCGTATTTAATTTCCAGGTCCATAGGTTTATCCATGTCGCCTTCTGGATAATATCGAATATCGCCACGTTTTTGCTCCCGCTTACCTTCGAGTTCATGGGCGACAAATCCTCGGTCGATTAAATAATCAAGGACTGCGTCGACAGCCACCTGGCTCTCGGCAAGGTCTTTAAGGAAGTTGCCCATTATTTCGTTCCAGTCGAGCCAAGCCCATCTTCTCCCCTAGCAGAATCGGACAACTCACTTACTTGCTCAAACTTGGCGCGAGGAGCACGTTTGAGAACAAACTGCGCGACTCTTGTTTCAGGTTTAATAACTCGCCATTTATTTGTGTTGTTATGTAACAAAACCATACATGGTCCTCTGTAGCCTGAATCTATAGTTCCCGGAGCATTAGCTACAACCAAACCTCGCTTTGCCATCCCGCTTCTAGAACGAACTTGCATTTCCCAACCAGGCTGCAGCTCGATTTTTAATCCAAGGTCAAGAACAGCTGTGAGTCCTGGTCCAATAATACAATCATTGGCGACTGGAATAATAGAATTGTTCTTTTCGTCGAAAAACTTGTACGTAGATATTAAGTCTTGCAAAACACTAGGGTTCCATTTCTTATTTGAGACAAAAGAAACATCAGCACCAGCGTCGCCTGGTTTGGCATAAAAGGGAATCTTCGCATCTTTGTGTGTCAAAACAATCTTTACTACACTATCCATTTATATCCTCCTCGATATCGGCTAATACATCCATTGTTACGATTCCCAAAGCATCCATTTTTAAATAACCGAGGTCATCTAATACTTCCATATCCCACTCAGAAGTGTAATACTTACCGGTAGTATTCCACCTAAGTGGGAAGCCATTCTCAAATGGCTCATCTGAAATAACCACGCCGGCAGCATGGGTACCGCGACCTCGTGGACAACCTTCAAGCTTCCGAGCAACCCTAAAGAGACGTGGGTATTTTTCCGAATACTCCCTGATTTTGTCACTTGCTTCAATCGCATCAGCGATACTCATCGGCACATTGTGTTTCTTTGGAATAAAACGCGTCATAACGTTAGCGTCTTCGTATTCCATGCCGCCAGATTTACCCAATACTTTGGCCGCATCCTTAAGAGCCGCCTTAGACTTCATCCCTTGCCATGTCCCAATTTGGGCAACTCGGTCCTCGCCAAATCGCTCAGCAATATATCTGACAACGTCCATGCGCCGAGACTTGGGAAAGTCCGAATCAATATCGGCCAGCGAGCCTTTACGTCCTACGTTATAGAATCTCTCCCAAATTAAGCCATACTTAAGAGGGTCAATTTTAGTAATACCAAGACAGAACGAAACCATCGAGCCGGCAGCTGACCCGCGACCTGGCCCCACTTTAATTCCCTGGCGCCGAGCCCAGTCAATGATATCCCAGACAATTAGGAAATAATCCGTGAGGTCTGCGTCCTTGATGTCGGCCAACTCTTTTTTCAGGCGGGCCAGATGAACCTTGGACATTTCTGAAACAGGTCCATAGACCTTCTCATATCCAGCAGCTATCAATAAGCGCAGGTAATGATATCCAGGGTCATCTTTTACTTTCTCCTGAATCTCGATTGGAACAAATGCATATTTGGGCAAATGGAGTCCTGTCTTAATGTCATACTCCATAATCCTGTCTGCAATTTTGGCAGACTCTTCCACCTCGCCCTGAAGAATATCCGATAAACGACTCTCGCCATATTCGTTAATGATGTTCTCGTTTAGAATGTGATGGCCATCCTTTAGCCAATACTCCTTTGTAGAATAATACATACGGCATTCTTCCAACTTACAGTTGTGTCTGTGAGTTGGGTCGCCACATTTATCGTCTTCACATCTACCACGAGCCCACTTAATATCACACTCTGTTGGCACATCAAACGTCTTTTTGGTCTTGCCAATAGTTCTAACGGCCCAAATAGCTTCGTGTCCCTCAGAGTCGTTCCTATCGATATAATGGGAGTCTTGAGTCGCTACAACTTTAATCCCATATTTTTTACCAATACGGCGAAGTATCAAGTTTAATTTTAGTTGGACATCAAGCCCACCATCCATTACTTCTAGGTAAAATCTATCCCCGAAAATCTCCCGATATTTCAGAACATATTTAACAGCCGCGCCATATTCTTCATTAAGTATGGCCTGATTAATTTGATTCTTAAGGCAGCCGGATAGACAAATAATTCCATTGCTGAATTCGCGGAGGTCATTAAATCCAATGGTCGGACTGTAATAAAATTGTTTGTTGGCGCGCGTCACCAACTTCATTAAATTGACCCAGCCCTCATAGTTCATGGCCATGAGAGTGACGTGACCCTTTTTACGCTGCTTGGAACGAATCGCCTTTTTGGTTTCCTTATCCATATCCTCGCTAGGAGGTTTGGCATCTGGCACGAAATAAAACTCACAGCCTAGGATTGGCTTAATACCTTTCTTTCGGCACTCAGTATGAAATATAGGGGCGCCGCCAATATTTCCGTGGTCAGTTAGGGCAATAGAACTCCAACTAAATTCCACAGCACGCTGAACAATATCCGGGATTTTACTAATCGCGTCAAGCTCACTATAGTTGCTATGTATATGTAGGTGTGCCATCGGCACCTTCTGATATTTACTCATTTATTTCCTCATGCTGCGGGGTTAGGTTTTGGACTATACGGCCCGGTAGGTGTCGGCTTTGGTTTCCCGCCATGTAACACCCTGAAAAATACTCTAATCGCATCCTTACTAATATTCATTTCGTCGTCTACATACTTCGGAATCTCTCCCTGACGGGATTGTTTATAGTTCCAAATTATTAAACGACCACGACCTTTCTTAGACTTCTTCGCCCAAATCAAAGTATTATCGTATAATCGCACCACCGTCAGGTTCTCGTTCATACTCACCACCCTTATGAAGATTAATATGACCACAACAAGCGTAGGTCATCTTATGTGTATTAGATGCGGTAATCTTCTTTGGACTCTCTGCTGATAACCCACCCCAACACGGCTCCTCTTTAGTATAGCCACGTTGATTAAATTGGCCATACCCACACCGAATTGTTGGCAACATAAACCTACCATTCTTTCTATAGTTATCCTGAATTTGTCCACAAGTATCGTGTCCAACACAAAAATTGCACAACCAAAATGAACGCTGTGAACGGTAAGGGTTTTTATTATTACGAATCTTATTCCAATGACTCTTCACTGCTTTTAAAGTGTCTTTATCGTCTTGCTCACCAAATACGCAGGAGACCATTTTTCGTTTACGAATGTAGAATAGTGACGTTATGTATGTTTCGTATTCCGGCCAAAGAATTTTGGCGGCCATAGAATAGATTCTCATCTGTGGGTCGGTCAACGCGGCGTCATAACCTAATGTTTTATTGCCACTTTTGAAGTCGATAATTTCCAGCGTATCGTCATCTTGTTTTACGACAAGGTCGATAACCCCACGAATAATAACTCCATCCTCAAGCTCAAGCGTAAATTCAACCTCACACCCGATTATTTCGCCCTCAGTAAAAACAGGATATTCGTCAGCCTCTTCGATAGTCCAATGAACTAAAGAAAGGTCATCTTCGAAATTAGGCTGCGGACAACCTTCTACGCTTACATAGGGCTTATTGACAATCGAACACAATCCAGCCTTCGTTGCCCACGGACAAATCTCACATTGCTTCGCAACAGGATGTGGAAAACCTTTCGGATTTCCTTTCCTGTCGGTCCCATAACGGTCATCGGTTTTCCATAATTTAGTCTCGGCATAGTAATCCTTAAGAGCTTGAATATAATCCACGCTAGTCTTGTCTTTAAGCTCCTCTGCTAATTCGGGACTCTTCAAAAGCCTAATATGATTCCCGTAGAATTCGAGCGCCGTATGTGCAGCCGTTCCCTTTAACCCATAAATATTAGACTCCTTAGCTTCTGGTAGCCTAATGTGGTATTGAAGGAAATACTTAAACTCACAATTTTTGGTGGTCGCAATTCTGGACGGACTAAGCGCGCTACAGTCCATTAAATACTCCGGGACATTTCTCGATTAAAATGTGTCTGGCCATATCTATTATTTCTTGAATTTGTGGATGAGCCCTTTTATTTTCCGAAGAACGTAAGGCAAAAACGTGGAGCCACTCTCTAAAGTTACACGTCATAACGATTTCGGTCTTAAGGCAATTTGGTAATACCGAGCGAGCCATCTGAGGAGATTCGCCCCACTTCAAAAGCCTTAGATACGCCTCCTCTATTCTCTCACAAACAAACTCCCATTCCTCTTGGGACTTGTCCAGTTTAAATGGAGGTTCGATAACTCTAATTTGTCCACCAAATTTACGTTTACCGTAATTGCAATAGCGGGTAGATTCTTGAGAATAAGACGCCAGTCTATGACGAACCAATTCGTGAGTTACACCTCTATCGCAAACGAATTTAAAGGAAGCTGCCGCGTGTTCTAATACAGAGTGATGTTGTAAGCTTCTTATTTTCTTGACAAACTTAATTGCCGAATCTGGCGTAATTTTATCTTCCGACTTATAACAAGTGCGCCCGCTCAACTCAATCATCTGTTCCGCGTTGGGAGTTATCCATAGAAGTTTTGCGCTTGGTTGTTCAATTATCACTCAACTTCTCTCAATCTTGTTTTTGCAATACCGGCGCCCAAAATCTGACTCAGAACTTGTCTTCCAATTATCACTCCAATAGGGCTTAGTGCTATCAGGCATTACTAATAATCTGATATGGCTACCATCGGCTACATATCCAACAAAGTCATCCACCAAAATATCTATACCAAGCTGCTCACACAGTCTAGCTTTACAATACTCTCCATACTTCGCATAATCTGCTGAATATACGTCTTTTGTATCAATACAGTGTCCTATAAAGTTATTTAATTTTAACACATCTATAATTTTTTCTTTAGGATGCATATCGCTAATAACAAAAACTTCGTTATATGGATTATTCTTTAATGAAATCATCATGTGTCGAAATTGCTGTGGATATTTTGATATGACTCCGCCAACATCAAAGGCAATTTTCATGATGTACCATCCATGTTTTTAGTAATTTTGCAAATTCCCCTTTTCTTATAAAAGTTTCAATCGGGAATCCTCCTTTAACTATTAACTTTATCTTTATTGCTTTTGGATATTTCAATTCCCTAGACTCGATATCTACCACATCTCTTAAATCAATATAATGATTTTTCCAATATCTATATACTAAGCTAAAAGACATTTCCCTTACGCTTATATAGCTTTTCTTAAGAAGTTTCCAACATCCTGCTGGTGCTAAAGTTCTACTCGCCGGCATTTAGTTTCACTTGTGTAAATGGCTCCTTGGCCTCTGGATGTTTTTCAATTAGGTCTATACACATTTTGTCAATAAGGGTCCAGAATTCATGAGAATTAGGCAGCGCAGGAGGTCTATCATCTGTCCAATTATTAAATATCATAGCATCGCGCAGCACCATGAGGGAGGCTAATGCCTTAGTTATATGATTTAATCCACTATCTTTATCTATGTCTTGCCCAGCCCACCATTTAGCAATATGTCTCCATGCAGCATCCCTATAAACGCTTGCTCTTATGCCACTCACCCTATAATTGTGCCGGCCATATTTGCGAGCACCCTCAAGCATGGCTACGCCCAACTCTGCCATTACAGGGCCAGATACAGTTGAAATGGGGCCCTTTTTAATTCCCACGGCATCTTTGGGATTTGTATCTTTTAAATTTGTAACATCAGATGGCTCAATTACACAAATACATCCAATTAAGAGCATATTACATTTAGAACATATTGTTGGCTCTACTAGTTTATCTAATGGCATCGACTTCTCCTTTAATACTTGCGGAGTCATTAAATCTACTGGAGACCCACAAACACATCCCTTACAACCACAACGACTACACCTATAACCCCGCATTAAATATCTTCCGCTGCCAAGAACTCGTCCCAGTTATTAACCCTGGTGAAGAATGTATCGTCTAAATGCTCATTAAATTTGTAATTCCTGCAATAAACAGTCGCTCTAGTATTAGCCGTCAACTCCACTAATGTTCTTGGACTGTCATCAATAAACACATCAACACCAAACTTCTTTATCAGCGGAGCTTTATGTCCCTTACCCTGTGGTCCACCAGCAAAATGGAGATTCTCACGCTGAGGGAATCCGTGTTCTTCTAGACAGGAAATAGTATCCGCCAAAGCATACAGCGGGCGATTGGTAATGTAATAAATCTTATGGCCTGCGGCGTGGATTTTCTTTAGCCCCTCCAAAGCCCCAGGGAGAAGTTTAAGATGGCGGTAACCGTGACCTTGGTCGCCAAACTTATCAAATTCTTCATAGAATTCTTTTTCTGAAATATCATCGGTATTTTTATACCAGTAATAGGACGTAATTTCTCTCTCTTCGAGATGAATATGGAGTGCGTCATTGAGCCATTCGCGGAATGCATTTAGGAAATCGAAACAAACTCCATCGAGGTCAATACCGTAGACCTTATGTTTTACAGCACTTTTTATTTTCACAATTAAAAATCCTCCTTACCTTTTCAATAGAAAGGTCACCACAATCCTTACCATCAGGTAAAAGAATTGTACTTACACCAAAAAATGATTTGGCCAACTCCATGGCCTTCTGTGTCCCACTGCGCCCCGCCGCGTCGGCATCTAGCGCAAATTTAATATTGTCGGCCGGAATTCCCATGAGTAACGTCATTTGGGCGTTGTGTAATATTTTCCCTAGTAGCGCCACAGAATTGTGGACACCTGCTTCCTCAAGCCTCAGAACGTCAAATGGCCCTTCTACAATAATCGCCTCGCCACGTTGCCTAATACTGTCCTGGGCATTGTTGATATTAAATAAATTACGACTAGCGTCAAAGTCCAAACTATGCTTCCACTTGGGTATATTGCGCTCTTCCCAGTCGTCAAATAAAGTTCGTCCTGTAAAACCAACAATCTCGCCGGCCATATTAATTACAGGAAAGATAAGTCTATCAGACATATATCCGTTCTTACGTTCACCCACCCCTGCATGGTATCTCTCGATTATTTTCCGGCTATACCCGCGCCTCTCTAGATAGTCATGATAGATAAGTCGGTCCAAGCAGGACACGTCATAGACCTTTTTTCTGGACGCGAAACGTTTGGCGTGATTAACAAATTCACGGTTCGACCTTTGGTCCTCTAGCTCCTTCATCTCTTCTTTTGAATAAGAACAATCTACATTTTTTTCCAGCCACGCCTTAGCCTGGCGGAAAGTCATATCTTTTAATGCGCGAATTAATCCAAAGATATCGCAATCATGCTCGTCATGACAATGGGCCGTATAGCACTGCCAAACTCCACGATTAATATGCCAAGACCAGCCATTCTTTTTGTCACCACCATGAATTGGGCATGGACCATTAAGATAAACATAGCGGTCTTTATACGTAACCCCTAGAAGCTCTAGGAGTTCATGTATATTGGCGTTGGCTTTTTCTTTAAGGATTTTAATTTTGTTCATTCTCTAATGTCGCCAAACTCCGCAGTATCGTCATCACTTAATCTATCTTGGACAGGTCTGGAGTTACGGATAGCCTCATTAATTTCGCTGTTCCGTTTGTCCTCTTCGAAGTGCCCACGAAATTTATCAAAATGAAGGTTAACCCACTCATCGTAGTCGTGGCCGGCGCCCTTTCTGCTAAGAATTACTTTTACCAGATGGCTACCTCTCATGATTCCGTCAGTTTCAATTTCCTCAGGACGCTTCTTCCTAAATAATGTGAGTGAATCAACATTATGAGTGATTCTATCAGACGCAGCAATGGCCGCAACAGTGTCTGACCTTAGGCCCTCCCTATTTAATTGACCAAGAGCAATCATGGGGAAGTTTAAATCGCTAGCTAAGTCGTGAAGGGCAGACAGGAGAAATCCCAACATCTGGTATTCCTGAGCGTGCTTAAGGTCTGCAGCCGTCATAAGTTTAATGTAATCATAAATAACTAAACAGCGTGGCGTATTCCCTTCGGTTCTACCTCCAACATACTTATGAATAAACTTACGAATTACCGGAATCACATAACTTACAGACTTGCCGGCAATATTTTTGTAATAAATCTTGGCGTCTTTCACTTTCTTAAAAGCCGCCTTAACGGCCTCAAGTTCCTCTGGTTTAGAACGCCACGCACCAGACTCAATTCTATGGTATGGAATTGCAGTCATCATGGAACATAGTCTCATTTGTTGGTCGCGAGCCTGCATCTCTGTATCGAGATACAAAACTGGAAGCCTACCAAGACGCTCGGAGCCATCAATACCAACACACTTCATAGAGTGGGCGGCAAACTGGGACTTTCCTTCTTTGGCCCTAGCAAACATTCCGGTTATTGTTCCGTTACGAACTCGCCCACAGTCTCTTTCCCAACGGGGCATATCTATCTCAAGCCCTATTGTTGCGTCGTCATCAGCAAATTCATTAATTGTTTCTTCGAAATCTGTCGCAAGATTGACAATATCCTTCTCACCAGAGTCGATATTCCTCATGGTTCCAAGGATTGCGTCTTCAACAAAATTACGTAAGTCTACGATACCACCGTCATAATTTTCGATATCGTCCTTTAAATCATCAATGGTAAAGAGCAAGGTCCTTTTAATGGTTGCCTTTTTAATCGCCACAATATATTTATTAAGACTCTTCTCCTGAATACTTTTCTTTGTTTGCTCAAGAGCTTCGAGAAGGTCTCCGTTCTGAGTAAGTTTGAAAAAATCCTTAATCCCTTTCTCTTCTGCACGAGAAATAAGAATGAAGTGGTCAAGCGATGCGCTGGCATCTTCAAATACAATGTCGCGCATTAAAGAGTAGATTAGTTTGTTTCCACTATTTGTAAAGTCATCTTCGTCTAAAATCTCGTCAGCGATAAAGATAGAGTCCGGCTTCTTCATAATGATAGCGAGTAGGGCTCGCTCGGCACCAACAGCTTCAAGCATATTTTCTCCTATTTACCATGCCACATAAAGGCGGGAGTTATGGCTACAATAGACCCATTATAACTCAGGCCATTTTCACCCCTAATATGTCCCCATTCTTCACAATAAACACGCCAACCTTGGGAGTTAGAACCATCGTGGTTACAATTGCTATCCCAATCCTCTAACTCGATAGTTTTGGCTTCATCACTTTGTAGCCACTCCATAACTATTGGCGCCACAGCCCTAGCCGTCAGTGGAGTAAGAAACTTACTTACCTTCTTTTTTTGACTATCAGCAGTATACCAAAGTAAGATTAGTCCCTTTTTCTTATCAATCACAAAATATTTTGCTTTTGCATTTGAGCCGCCGTCTTGGACGAAGGCTAGCTCTAAAGTCTTTGTTAACATTTCAATCCCGCTACCATTTACATTAAATACTCGATTATCCATTATTTCCTCTTATATTTTCACGAACCTTACGGTCAAATAGTTTCTTAACCACGCTTATCTTCAGTTCAATCGAATCATGATGTGGCTTGATAATATTTAGTTTTGCCCGAGACACAGCATCCTGCGAGTTATATCGCATCTTGGCATAAACTCGCCCCATCTCTGCTGCTAGAGAATAATGATAGCTGCTCAGAATAAACAGCAGCTGGCCCGTTTCATCCAGGTCTAGCTTGGCGGCCTCCAAGTCGGGATTTAATGCCCAGTGCAGCTTGTCTTGTTCGGGCGATTTTCTCAAAGATAGCGCAAATTTAGAAGCCCACGGCGCCATATCTTCCCACATTTTTTCCATACTCTCTCCCTAGTAGAATCATACGGCGAAGACCCTAGGTGTCAAGGATGAGCTTTATTATGTTTTCTTCCTTCGTCCCGGTGTCTATTTTTACAAGCCGAATTCTATTTAATTCGCACCACTCATCTTTGCGGGCATCGCGCTGCTGTTGTTTTTTAAAGCCACTCTTGTCCCCGTGAAAAAACTCAACGAACTGGTGGTGCTGTCTACCCTGGACCTCAATGGCCACCTTTTTTCTGGGGACGAAAAAATCTAAATGGAGCCCTTCGCCACTACAGGGAAACTCCTCACATATGACATCGCCGGGGTAAAGCTCCGATAGGATATTCCCTACCTTTGATTGGAACTTTCCCCGACCTTCGCCATAAACGCGGCGCTCCCATCTGGATGGGCGGATATCTACAGAATGTTCACGACCACGAGTATCAAAGAACTTCATTCAAGTAGTTCTCTCACTGCCTTCAAAATGGTTTGGCGATATTCCTTATCGGTACGCAAGACATCAAGAAATTGTGCTTCGCGCATACGTTTCATTTCACCGGACTCGCTCCCATAGTCGGTGATATACCATCCTTTGCTATACTCAACGACACATAGGTCTCTTGCAAGTTGCGCAAGGTCCAACGCTTTATCAATACCCTTGCCCCAAATAATAGGGACAGTAACTTTCCTAAAAGGCCGAGCCATATTATTCTTAATGACTTCGCATTGAGTATTTTGACCATACGAATTGCCTTTTGTGTCTTTAATTATATCTGCCGCATTCCTTTTGAGCTTAATAACTTGGGAAGCAAGATTACTTATGGCCTTACCGCCCTTCTTATTGTCGCCAGTCTGATAAGGATTCAGCTTGGGGGAAATATGGGAGATAAATAATATGACACAGCGATTTCTTTCTGTGGGGCCAAGATTCTTCCTCAACATTGTCCAGCAAAGCTTGGCAACCTTACCCATCATTTGCTTAGAGGCAGACTCTGCACCCTCAACTTCAGGCATCATAGCGCTCACACTATCAAAGACAATGAAACATCCAGGAAAATCCATAATACAGTCGTGAACTAAATCAACAGCTTCCTCTCCAGTATCTGGGCGAATTCTCGTAAATAATTTACGCGCATCTCCGCTTAATCCCTTAATCATATTAAGGGAGGTTTCTCTTAACTTACGCTCAAGGTCAAAGAAAAACACTGGACGACCTTGTTTAATAGCGTTTGCTGCGGCTTCTAGAGCAAGAGTTGTATTGTGGGTAGGCGTGACGTTGTCAGTTATATAGAGGTGGTTTGGGTCATCTATAAAAATGCACTGACATTCCTTGCGTCCCACAGAAACCACTTCTTTAATGAACCTATCGCAATGTAGGTATTCATCATTCAATCTATCTCTTTTTCTTGTGAGGCGGGCTGGTTTAATCCCATTTGCAAATCTAATTCTTAATCTATAATTCTCTCTAGTTTCTATTACTTGGTCATTTTTCCTATATCTTCCCATTCTAGATTTATAGGAGCACTTTCCACCTAAAGACCTCACTAAAAACATAGTGTCTTTAAGAAGCTGAACCGAAGTTGTCGAAAACTCTATGGAGCCATTTTGTTCTACGTATCCATCAGTATCAATAAGACCCTGTAGTAAAGCTATTCTATTTTCGTGAGAAGTAATCAAGTATGGTTCTGGAATAAACTTATCAAAAGACCTTTTACCCAAGAGACCCAGCGCGCTTAACTCCTTTTTGAGGGTAGAATCTTTGCCGGTAAATCTATAGTCACAATTGTAATCACATACTTTTTTAAGTTCTGTTTTTTCATGAGCCTGGGATGCAAATGCAACTATTTCTTCATCTTCAGACGAAAGCTTAATACAACCATTTTTTGGTAAATAGCCATCACCAATTAACAGTCCTAACAAATAGGGCTTAATATGCAATTTACTTTTACTTGCAAAAAATACGTTACTACTAGCAATAGAATGGTTATTCGCTTCTCCCGCTTTAATCTTTAAGGTATCTCTGATTTCTTTAAGAGTCTTTACTGTTCCAGGTTGTGATGCCAATCTATCTTTAGATGTTCTAGTAAGCCATAAATGATTAAGAGTACATTCAACTGAAGAATTGTCATCAAAAATAACTCTATAAACATCCATAACGCCTTGGGGATGAATACTGCGTACTACGGCATTACCACCAAAAGGCGTACAAACATACATTCCTGGTTTAATATCGCGCATCTCGATATAACCGTCGGGCGTTAAAACTTTTGCGTCTAATGGTTGAGCTTTGCCCGTTTGCTCTGCGCCATAAATCTCATTAATCGAACCCTGAACAAATGGTGTGCCTAGGGCCCAGTCTAATTTAAAACTGCCGGTAGAAATGGAAGTTAGTTTTGAATCATCAATAGATTCGCCAAAAGCAACCTTGGCGCCCAACTTTTTAAGTAGGTCTTCACGCATAGTCTCGAATTCGCCAGAACCGAGTGGCGCGGTAGCGGTTGTCTTTTTCTTAGCCATCGGCTCGACCAGAAATCTTTAGTCTTTTGGCCTTTAGCTTTTGACTACCGGTATCTAAAAGAACAGATAGTGGAATATCAAATTGTTCTGCTAGGAGAAAAGCAACATTGACTACGTCGCCAAGCTCTTCTTTAATCCTGTCGATGGGCGTATGACCCTGAGCCGCGAGCTTTTTAATCTTTCTGCGTGAACCTTCGTATGCAAGAACAGCTTCGGCCAACTCGCCGGTCTCTTCGCTTAGTTTGGCAATGTAATAAAGATTGTTCTTTGGCCTGTGGCGATTTTTTCGATACGTATCAAGCTCCTCTATATATGTGGCCATATGAAGGGCCGTCTTTGTTTTCTCTTCAAGGTTAGGAGCAAACGGAACGTTGCGGGGTTTAGTAGAATTAGTCATTTTCAATCTCCTCAATCTTTTCAAATAGCCCCTTTTTCTTGGGGCGCGAGTTGGTTTGACCACGAAGGTCTAATCCAAGAATCTCTGACTCCTGAGAAACTTCGGACTTGTCTTTTGGGGCGCGAATTCTCTCGGCTATTTCTTTGCGAGCTTGTGCCAAAACTTCAATTTTAGCATAGTCCGTCCAAGAAGTAATGTAGTTTTTGAGAGCAATGTATAGGATGACTGACTCGCCATATTTTTTAATGTGTTTGCGGCAAGCCTGAATCTCACGGCGATAGCGGAATTTATATTTCCCTAGTTGCCAGAACTTTGGCGGTAATTTTTGCCCGTGTTGCTGACGAAGGAAGGCCAGTTCTACTAAGTAGTTAGAGAGGTCTTGTTTTGTTCCTGGAGTTGAGAGCGAATTAAATCGCGATTTTCTCTTTGCCACGGAACGCTCCTCTTCATTCAAACGCCTCATCCCACCACTAGTAGCTAGTATACTGTCAGTGGATGGCCGGGTCAAGAAGAGAATTAATAAGTTTTAATTTCCTCCGATAGGTCTGAACGACTTAGATGGTCCACCAGGGAGAGGAGTGTTCTGACCACCGAGACCCACGGTTTTTCCTGTAGGTTTAAAAACCTGACCATTATTTGGATTCGCGCCACCGGTAGGTGCGCCCTCAGGCGTTCCTGGGTCGCCAGCACCTGGCTTAGGTTTCCCACCTGGTGCTCCAGCACCCTTACCACCTGGGCACGGACCGTGAGTAGAGAATCCACCACATGGGTCTTTAATCGTAATGATAGGACACATTGGCTTAGGAGGAATTGGAACGTCGGATGGGTCGCCACCTATTGGAGGACCAAGCTCTGGGTCACCGGCATCGCTTCCAGGTCCCTTCTTAACTCTAGGTTTCGATGTGACTCTCTTAGGAGTCTTTTTAGTTGTTGTGGACTTAGGACATGGGCTAGCTCCACCGGTAGTATCTATAGGACAAACAGGTGGAATTTCAGTTGGAGGGAATTCCACACCGCCGGTTCCAGTCTCTGGGTTGTAACCAGGAATAGAACTACCAAGCTTGTCATTAATGCTACTTCTTAAACCTGTAAGACTATTGTCAACAGACATCGCCAGGTCTTTTAATGCCTTCTGAATAGTTTCACCTACAGCCTGCCCCATTGAAACCAAATCTGCCTGGTTTTTACATTCTACACCACTAATTCTATTACCAAGCTCTTCTTCAATTCTATCACAGCAAGGACAACAGTCTTCTTCTTTCTCATCGTCTACATCATGTAGACCAGCATTCTCCCTGGCTTTCCTGGCAGCTTCGGCGTCAGCATCAGCCTTATCCATCGCGTCTTTAACTTCTGCTGGAAGTTTGTCGCCGGCATCTTCTTTAACCTGGTCGGCTTTTGTTTTGGCGTCCTTAGCCGCGTCGTTAGCTTCTTTATCGGCAGCCTTAGCTGTCTGAACATCTGCATCGGCCTTTTCATTGGCCGCATTAAACTTGGCCTGTTCGGCGTTCTTGTCCGCTTGAGCCACAGCATTAGCATTATTTGCGTCTCTAGCAGCTTCTATAGTTGAAGGGTCATTTGGACTTACAACTAAATCTGCATTCGCATTATCCGCTAGCTTTTGAGCCGCATCAGCCTTCCCTACTGCTTCACCTAAGTCTTGCGCGGCAGTATTGGCAGCAGTCGTGGAGTCGGCAGCATCATTAGCAGCATCAGCGGCCTCCTGTTGTTTGGCAGAAGAGTCTTGATACGCTTCGGATGCAGCCGGAAGAGAGTCGTTAAGAGCGGAGGCTTCGGCTGCGGTTAGAGGTTGACCACCACTTTGAAGTGTATCACCCGCGACATACTCGCCACCCGTACCAGAACCAGAAGGTAATCCGTCCAGAGCAGCCTCTGCTTTACCTGCTGAGTCCGCAGCCTTTTCAGACGCATCTGCGGCACCTTTAGCTTTAGCAGGGTCAACACTACCAGTAGCCTTACCGAGTAATATAAGTATCATCTTACATACTTCGATAATCTTATCGGCTAAAATCTTATCGTTCTGATACAGGATATCAAGCTCAAATCCAACATCAACACAAGGGTCAAATTCAACAGCAGGAATCCATTGCGCTCCATCGAACTTCATGCATCCAATAAGGTCAGACCCAACGTCATCTATAGAAAAACAAATTGGGCCATCAAAATTATCGTCAAGATGGAAGTAGGTTCCCGTAAGAATTTCAATCTGTTCGGCTCGTTGAGTCTTTTCCATTCCACAAGTTGTTATTGGAGCATCTTTTACGGCTCGATGAATCTTAAACGTTGAAGATAGAGCGGCATATTTATAAATCTCGTCTGGATTAAACTGAGACCATATGTGACCTAGGTGCGTAGTAATTTCCGCGCTTTGTTCCGTGTCACTACTGTCGCCTACGTCTCCTGAAAATGTTTCTGTCTTGAGAACGTGCCACGTGTCCTCAAGTCTTCCTTTGAGGAATGGGAATCCACATGCAACATCGGGATTTGTAGAAAAAACCAATGTGCCAAGATTCTTCTTTTCTTGGTCTGCAATAAGGTCGTTCCACGCGCCCCATACTCCACGACGCTCGTCCCATCTCAAGTCTATCGGACCAAGCTTCCAGCTTTCACGAGCAAGCTTGTGTTCTATATCATTATCTCGTGGGTCCGCAGAAGAACTGTCGGTTGGCAGCATTCCAATTGTTCTGCCCCATCCAGCCGCCATTAGTGGAACTCTCATACTGAGGGTCCTGGCATCTTCTACCGTATCAATATTTGCAAAGAAATCGCTTCTTGCCTCTTCGGCCGTTTCTCTTCCAACAATAAAGTCAACCTGCTGAACGCCAGGACTAATTGTTGGAGTTGCGCCAGGAATATTAATAAGGTCATAGATATGAAAATCAGCATTACCTATAGAACGACGATAAACGCTATTCTCCGCCAATTCTATATTGTCAATTGTCGCTGTTTTAAATTTGCCGCCATTAAAGATTGCCAACACGCAGTCGTGTGATGCGCCGTATGTAAGTATCCAGTTTTCATCGGTGTCCGCAAACGCGCCTGGAGGTTGCGAGGTAATAGACATAGGGGCAGCGTCGGTTGGTCTTTTACCACCCCTCTCGGCAAGGTCCTGAGATGCGCCCAATTGCATACCACTCCAGGCATAAGTCTGTAGCGGATAGTTTAGACCTTTTAACCAGTCAACATTTCTAACTTCTCTGTTATCACTCAAAACTAAATGCTCCCCCAGAAAGACCGGATGTATTTCTATTTCCTCTACCGCTAAATTGCGTGTTTACTCTCGTTCGGTATTTCTCAATAAATCCCACTGTATCTTGTGGGATATTTCTGGCCCCGCCCCTTCTAGCGAAGAGACTTAATGTTGCAAGCTCCTCCTTTGTCAATTCGCCAAACTTTCTTTGGAAACTCTGAAGCTGATATGTGGTTGCGACTTGCGCGGAAAGACTGATATTGATTGACGAAATATTACTATTGCGACCAAGAGAATCGCCAATACTAAATTGCGGGAATCCTTCAATTGTCACGTTTGCACTTTGAACGTCCTTCACGGCAGAACTCCTATTGTCCACTCTGAATTGCATGGCGTCCAGCATTAATTGGAAGCCGCCAAACTCCCATGGCGAGAACCCGTCGTCCTGGTCAATATTTAAACGACCCACAGATGCCGGCACAATGTTGCTTGAGAAGGCGGGACCGTAACGATTAAATTTCGCCCTAGTAGGAACGTGGACTTTCGTTGGTTGATATGCTCCCGCATGAATATTGTTGTACATTTCAATCGCACCAACAACTTGCTTGAGTCTTCTTTGTTCTCTTGTATCTAGGTCTATCGCATTATCATCAGCATCTCGTTCGATAACTTTCTTAGCCGCGTTTTGGTCTGCGACTTGGTCATCTAATTTATTTTGTAGTGCGGTTTCGGTTTCTCTAAGATTCCGTAGGTCGGCCATAAGTCTAAGTTGCGAGTTGGCTTCAAAAATTCCCGAGTTTAATCTAACGATGTTGCGCTTTTCCTCAATGGTTCCAGCTAGGAAAATCCTCCCATCTGGAAGAATAAAGTAGTTTTCCTTATCCTCTTCGATTTTTCTATTACCAGCATCGACCGGCCCCAGCTGAAGTTGTAAAGGTTGTGTTCCACCTTGTCCCGTTACAAAGCCGCCTCCAATGCCCAACCCTAGATTAGACTGAACAACCGTTACTGTTGTCCCAGCTTGTCCACCAGTTGTGCCAAATCCATCAGGTTGAAATTCAACGTAACAGCGAGTCTTACCATCGTCATTTCTAAAGTATTCATTGGCATCATTATTACCCGCCACTACATCAACAGTCCAAGCTGCATCGACATAATCTACATCAATAGCACCAGTAAACAAGAATCTCTTTCCATAATTAGCTTCGGCGTGACTCTTTAGAATCTCATATAATCGACCAACCTTGCTCTCGAATGCTGTTAGATTCTTTTTATTTCTTTGGTCAATTAAACCTCTTCTTTCATCGATTCTTTTAGCCGCCACCTTTCCAATAACACTCTTTGGGTCAATTAATCGCGGGGGTTTTTTAATCGGTTGAAACTCAATATCGAACCCATAGTTTCGGTCGACTAAAAATGCGTATTTCTCCCAGGCACCTTTGGTTCCCAGAACAACTTTCATTTCTAATTCGGTCATAAAGAACTGCTGGAATCCGCCGACCTCGGTTAAATCAACCGCTGTATTGGCCATACCATTGATATTAAATACCCTCATCTGCTCCACAGGCGCTCCTAGGAGAACAGAACATGCGACTTCGTTGCGAAGCTCAAGTCCACTGGTGGCCGTAATAACCCTCCCGGAATTAGCGGCCAAGAAATTATTTAGGTCAACATCAATATTATCAACCTTACGAGGAATGGTCTTAATAATAATCTCGATGTCGTCGCCACTATCGCCATTAGTTTCTACATACCAGTCGAATGAATGGTTTGTGGCCAACTCTTGAATGAAATCCGCCATAGAAATTAAATTGGTATTGGCGCGATATTCTAGATTGACCAATGGCGTAACTTCACTTAGGTTAAAGAAGTATTTTTCCCCAAACGCTTTTGCACCCTGAGCGGGAACTTGGAATCCAGCAAATCCTTGGATATTTACAGCACCACCCTCAAGGGCTTTCCTTACGTTATCATACGCGAGGCCCGCCTGATTCCACCCGGATAGATTAAATCCAAACTCTTCTGAATCGAACGCGCCGTATACGTCGATAACTGAACACTCGGAGCTAGCCTTAATAAAATCAGCAACAGTTCTGTATCCGGGAGCCAATATTAATGGAATGCCCGCCATTATTTCACGAACATCTGCAATACTGACCCTAGTTAGTCTGCCGGAAATATTCCTTACGTCTCTGTCGTATTTGGTAATAACGCCAGTGAATGTAAAGGTAGACCCAACTTGTAGTTTTGTAAACGTACCAAGAACCGGTGGAATAAAAGTGGCTGGTGGCACAGAGTTCTCGTCCTCAGCCAACGTAACACTGCATGTGCTTGGGCCTTGAGCTAAACCAAGATTACACGTAACATCTTTTACAAATGCACCTAAGTATTTAATTGGCGATGTTAAACCAAGAGTTGTTGCTGTCATCTTTCACCTTATAGATATTGCCAAACTATCTGTCTTGTAAATACTAACGTTTGGCGGTTCCAGCCCTTCTGGTCTTGTGTCTTAAAGACCTTAGTAGATTCCGGCTTTTCTCCCCTGGCATTTGCTGTTGGCGTATTATCAACCAAGATATCAGATTCCGCGATAGCTGTCGACAATAAAAGATTATTTGGCACCACAGTGTTGCCACACATACTCGTGTTTCTCTTCATAGTATACGTAATATTCAAATTCTTTGTTTTGCCTGTTACTGTCTGTTGGTCCTGTAAAATAGGTCCATCTGCCTTCGCTGGAATAGGAATAACGGCAATTACCTCGGCTGGGTCATCAAAACCAATTTCAATTTCCTCTTTGAGAATATTTTCATTTGTGGTCTTAAACCTACTCTCAAAGGTTTTGGCATATACGATAGTTCCAGCAAACTCACTAAAGGATAATGTGGATGTTGTTGGTGTGCTGTCAATACAGCTACCCGTAGGCGTAATAGCTGCAACGCGACCAGGAATTAAATCTTCAATACCACCAGGGCCGAAGAACGCACCAGATGCATTAATAAATCTAGTATTGTCTTTTGTTGAAGTTTCTACGCCTAAACCAAATACAGTTCCCTGAATCGAAACCGATGTTACAGAAGTATCAGAGGACTCCTGTCTGTCTACTTGAACTTCTTCTCTATAAAGAGCAGTTGATTGGTCGTGGAACGTCTTTGTCAAAGAGAACGAGTTGGCGATTTCGTCCCTATTACTACTTACGCTAACTAAGTTTCCAGAAAGAGAAGCGGCGAAAATTGGCTCGGCCGAATCAATTGGGAAGTTATTTTCAAAACAAAAATCAATAGCTAGTTGAATTCCAGAAGCACTACCCTGTCTAATAGATGCGGAAGTAGAAACCGTCTGAGTTACACTACCATCCTCTTGACGCTCAATCGACCTTTGAATCGACCTACTTTCAAGTTGGTCGTCTGGGTCCGTTGGAGTTCTCGATAATGAATAAGTTACCGAGCCAGCGAACCTGTTCTCGGTTGTGCTTTTTGTTGTAATTCCAGAAGTAGCAGTAAATCCAATTTGTGGAGAAACAAACGTATTAAACCCAGTTAGCGCATTCGTAAACTTGTCAAACGTAGTATTACCATATCCTTGGACGACCCCATTGATATTTACAGTTTGTACAAGATTATTTGTCTCATCAAGAGAGAAGGTTTTCTCAACAGTCCTATCGTCTTTAAATGCACCAGAGGCTAAAACCCAAGTTTCATTTATTTCATAGGAGCCAGCTGTTAGGTCAACGTTTTCGGTAAAGACGTGGTTAAAGGGAGTTAGGCCATCGATATCTATTAAAGCATCGACGAACGGTACACGCATTATAGAAGAGTTGGTTTTATCTGGCAGTCCAGCAGAGCCACTTACTCTTGCAACTACAAAATCACGCGCGTTTTGGAATGGAGTATTTCCAGTAATAGGGTCGCTTATACCTACAGCATTAATAGCATGAGTTGCGGCTATAGTATCGTCGTCTAGTTGATTAAAATTCCAAGTCTCAGTAAACTCTCTTACCTTTTTCGCATCATTAAAATCGCTGTTGTATTCGAAAATCAATGTATATTGGCGTGTGCTAACCATTTGACTTTCGTCAAAGCTCAGACTTACAACTCTTGGACGCTCAGAAATAACCGGATATCCAGAAGCGTCAACAATTAAAAGACTACCGAAGTCTTCACTGAGAGCGCTGCAAAGCTGGTCGCTCTTACGGTCCAGAACTTCTAGGCAAGAAGCATCAGGGCTAATCCCAGATAGCGCCGGAATAGTGGCAAGTAAAAATCCATTAAATGTAACTTGGTGAACAATACCGAGTCTCTCGGCGCCATCGCCTGTTGTTAGAAACTCTTTGCTCTCAGCCAATAAGGGGACCGGACTAAAGCAATAGGTTGCTCCGTCTGACGGTCTAGTGTAGAACATTTGGGCGCCGGCATTAAAATTTAGAGCCATCTTTCACCTCAACAGTTATTAATGAAATTGCCGGTAGGAATTGTAAATGCGGGTAGTGCCGGCAATGGAACCGTTCCATGAGGCACACAATCGTCAAAACCAATTAGGTATCCGTCAATTACACTCGAAGGAATTTCGACACCGATTAAGTATGAATTAATACTTCCACTAGCATTTCCACTAATACCTGCAATATAACCGTTTATTATTGAGTTTTCAAATCCAATTCCACTTGTCCAGGCGTTTACGCTACCTGATGCAAAAACATTACCTTTCATGTATCCATAAACTTGAGCCGACTGAAGAACATTTAGATATCCAAAGACCTCTTCAGAAGCCCCTGCATTAAATAAATAACCATGAACTCGCTGTTGGCTGCCAACTAAATCATCCCCACTAGCAGGTAAATATCCAAATACATCGCTCTCCGCGTCGGCAACCTTCATAAATGTGAATATAGTTCCTGTCGCAGAACTCAATCCTCGCATGTATCCAAGAATCACACCGGTTGGTTGTGGTGGAATATATCCAAAGACCGAACTAAAAGCTCCGGGTGGTGCCGCAACAAAACCACGAACGCTCTCAAACTCTCTATTGGCCAAGAATCCAAGAACACGCTCGCTTGGTGTTCCAGAAACGCCCATGTTTACACCGCCATAAATAATTCCGGTCATGTCAGGAACCATCATATAGCCATGAATACCGGAAGGCGGCTGGAAGCCACTAGCAGCGGATAACCATCCAAGAATCTGGGCCTGCTTATTCCCTAGAAGATATCCGTAGACCTGTTTAGTTATTCCAGATTGAACAGCAACATATCCATGTGTGATACCAGTTGGAATAGAAAGTAATCCAGACCCACCTAGCATGTAGCCGAGAACCTGTCCTTCTTTATTTCCAAGCATGTAAGCGTTAACACTACTGAAGGCATGAGGTTGTCCGACCATAAAACCGTGTCGAGGTTCAAACCAGAAATAACCCTTAGTATAAACATCAACTGAAGACCACTTTGCCTTTTTCATATATCCGTGAATTACACCGGTCGCAAAACTTTCGCCTCTCATGTATCCGAAAATTGATGTAAGTGGTGGGCCATCTAGCCCGCGAACATTATCAATATAGGCTACAGCTTCATCTCCAGCAATTGGAATTATATTGGCTGTCGACCCTCTTCTGAATACCCATCGAAGTGTCCATTTGCCTGGTGGAATATCTGTGGACACTGTAAAATATTGACATGTTCCTACAAAACAAGGACCCTGAGTAAAGAACCCCTTTACTTGACCCATATTTGTAGAAGCCGGCGCACCTGTTGGTGCCGCATAAAAATTAAATTCATCGTCTTCTGGACCAGCAGGAATAGTAACGCCAGCGCCAATTTTGTGATAACGAGTGTCCCATTGAATATTTCTACCGGGCGCCCCGCTTGAGTCCACTTCGGTTATGGCAATATCAATATCGACTTCCACAACACCAGAACTATTTAATGACATCCATTCTGCTGTTCTAAGAGCAGAACCATCTCCATTACCAACTGACTGACCAACAAAAATACCAGACTGAATCGTTCCAAGTTGCGTTGGCTGAGCGGTCGGCAAACCATTTGGTTTGGTTAAATTTCCACTAGCACGCACAAACCAGTCCCAATCGCCAGTTGCACGCCAGCCAGGAGGAAGTGAGGAGAATTCAAAAACGCCGTCGAATTTTTCCACAGATGATTCGGTTCCCTTGGCCGCAACTAAATCCTTCTCAAATCCACTAGTCACCCACTTATTTGGGGTTTGCGATGGACCGTATAGTCTTATCTGATAGACGGGAACATTGTTTGTTTTACCATTTGCCGCCGCACCAGCAAACAACAAGCGAATAAATTTCCCAACAAAAGGCATAATATATGAGCCACTAGAAATAGTTCTATCAACGAATCCAAGTTCTACTTCAGATGTAGCCTTAACTAATCTGTCTGGATAAACAGGCTGCGGGGAAGCAAAGTTCGCTGGCTCGATACTAACACCAGTTGGAATAGTGCCAACACTTTTAAAGGTTACACCGTCAAATGAAGATTGAATATCTATAGCAGGAAGTTCTCTATTTCCGAAAGTTGGGGCTCTCCATGCCAATTCAACCCTACTAAATGGATATACTTGGTCAAAGCCCAAAGTAAGAACGTCACCCTTACTGATATTTGTTGACGTGCCAAGCTTGCCATCAAACGCATTTTCTGGACCAAATCCAATTGCGCCAATGGAAAGTAGTTTTGTTCCAATACCAGTCGCCATTGTTCTATCTGCGGTATAATCTGGTAATCTAAGTGAGAACTGAGAATCAACTGATTTATCATAGTCCCAGACTACTAGAGAAGAAAGTGCACCGGAAATTGTGGCGCCAGCCGTGACCACGATTTCTTGTTTAAAAACTCCACTACCTTGGTCTACTGGGTGGTGAAGGGCTTTGAAATTATTCCATGCGAATAAACAGCCACTGCCGCCAACAAAGGTCTTGTCAGATGGGGCCCAACTATGGATGCCCGAAGTTGGTGCGAGTATTTCTGAGAATGAGAATTGGAGTGTTTGGTTTTTATCAGCCCCAAGCTTTCCAGCGTGCTTTACGTCAGACATTATTCTACTGATAACTTGCTTGCCAGAAGAATCCCTATTCATAAAATAAAGATGTATGCGACCAGGCTTGTCTCTCCACGAGATATCACAGGCAGTTCCACTTGCATCAGTCCTGAAGATACCATTGTCGGATGGAATATTTCCAGTAGCTGGAATTCCTCTTCCTACTGTAGTCATTGGGACGACGCCACCGATAGATGATGGTGGGTCAGAATAGCCTCTAGAGCCACGTAGGTTTACAAAGACATCTCCTA
>Ga0255048_10000380_pt1 | contig 35275 bp, 36 predicted proteins | sample JV7_2_2_MG_FD_183619 | JGI IMG/M metagenome (GOLD analysis project Ga0255048, IMG submission 183619) | Seawater microbial communities from Jervis Inlet, British Columbia, Canada - JV7_2_2 | ecosystem: Environmental > Aquatic > Marine > Inlet | place: Canada: British Columbia | collected 2016-10-06
GGGAGGTCGTAGAGTGGGGTGGTCATGGCACAGGCTCGTAGGTGGCGTCGAAGATGTCGGGCTTGCAGGAATATATCTCGCCTTTGACGCCCCGGATGATCCAGTCATCCCACGCGATGTTCATTACCCCCTCCATCGTCGAGATATGTAGGGTCGTGTGCGGTAGTTCAACGTCACGCCAAAAAGCGCCAGGCTGTCCAATTTCCTTCTGCCATGCAGCATTGAGCCACTCCGGCCACTCGCTGTTATCCCAGCGCCGAGCCTGTGTCATCTGGAACGCCTCGACCACGACTGGCTTCTTTCTGAACCTGCTCACCTCCTCATCCCCTCCGCGTCAGCCCCCTGACTATCGTCGATGATTTCCCGTATCGGAGGCATCCTGTTCCTGGGCTTGTCCCACCGCTCGATCGCGTCCATGAAGAGCAATTCGGGCACAGTCTCTTGCCAACCGTTCGGCGGAGTTGTAGCTGCGGCCCCCACTCTCATCGCACACCAGTAGACGAGTGGCCTAGGTAGTTTCCACGCAAGCCACATCCAGAACTGTTCTCTCATCTCTTCACCCCCTCCGTGTTAGGTCACTCATCTGAAGCCTTCAATGCCCTCCGAGCTCGAGACCCGGGAGGGCGAGCCTCAGTGACTGCCTCCAGGTTCGGATCGGGGAGGTCAATCGACGCGTCAACAGCCGGAGGTGGTGTGGGGTCCGGCCCGCAGGCCAACAGCAGCGCGATCGCCACAATTTTCAGCAGCCCTTGAGAGGTGCGTAGGACCGAAGATTTGAAAGGAAGAGGGCCTTGAAGAGAAGAGGAAGAGCTCAGGCTCCGAGTCTTAGCCATTGCCCCCTCTTGTGTGCCATTCCTAGTCTTACTCTTAGAGATCGTCAACGTAGGGTTCTCCCCAGCCGCTAGATGTTGTACCTGAAGATCATCTAACCACAGAATACATGGGGTTCTTGACCGGCAGGCCATCCGGTCCTTTGAGGTGGGGCATGATCCAGATGAGGTGGTGGGCTTGTTCCGAAGGGTGCCACTGCGCCCGATAATGCCCACGCACCCACCATCTATGATCTCTCTCGATATCATTATCGCCCGGCTTTGAAGGTTGGCTCTCGGGAGTCCTGAGCTTCACAAAGCGAACATCATGCTGGGCAAAATCAGGGAGACCAGCACGCTGCGCTTGCCGGCGGAAAGCACGGGGAATATTCTCCTGACGCTGTGTGATGTATGGCGAGTTCAGGAAAGCCGCACCGGCAAGTATATTCTGGGCACCCGGTGCGTCTTCTGGATAACGCTGTCCGTATTTTATGCCCCCCAGCTCGCAGCTAGCGTCGTGTGGGTAGTTCTCGGAGCCAAACTTTAGCACGTTCAGTCCGACGCCTTCATCAGCGATCAGCATAGCGTCAATGGCGCGGCCTTCGAGGCTTGTGCCAGTTTGATTTGCAACTCCGTGTGCGACCTCGAATGTCCACCATACGATCGGGAACGATAGTATTTTTCTGGAAATTATGTGCCTTGGCATATCGTTGGTGAGCATCTGGGTCGCGATCTCCTTGCTCCACAGGAACGGTACCGCGAGCACGATCTGCAACGCGTGTCTGACACGGAACCAATGCTCCTCCATATCCAGAGAATCGAAGTCGCGGATCTTGATGCCCTCGGTGCCTATCAAATCGGCGAGAAGCGACATGGCGAACATCATTTTCTCGCCGTAGACCTGGAGGGGGGTGCGGATGGGCGGTCGTTCCTCCCCTGTGACGGAATTCAGGTCATGCACGTAGCGTTGCATGGCCGGGTCAGCCCGGCACCACTTGATGAACTCATGCGCATACTCGCAGCACTGGTTTTCACTGGGCGGCTCTATGTGGTGGTTTTCAAAAGCAGTGCGGGCCCGATCCAAATCTTCGTACGTGAGTGTCATACGCGTGCCGAACGTCTTCTATAACTAACTGCGTTGGCTGCACGTTGACACACGATGCAGTAACGCTGACGCGATGAGCGCCCCTCCAGTAGATGCCCGTGCAAGCAATGAGTTCTAGTTGCCGTTTCACCTCGTCTGACATTCACAAGATGAGGCACAGCCTCTAGATGATCTGGTCGCACGCAACCGCGGTTCCGGCAGAGATGGTCGATCTCGAGTCCTAGCGGGATGGGTCCAACGAACAGCTCGTACGACGCTCTATGAACGGATATCAGTGGCCCGCTTCCGGTGGCACGGATGCGCCCATAACCTTTCTGATTCCTGCATCCCATCCACTGCCAGCAGAATGGCGGCTCGGGCAGGAGCAGGGTCCGACGAATCAATCGCGACCGGAGCGAGGCATCCATCGCGTCTCCTTCTCTGCGAGGTTGCAGTCGCGGCACAAGGCTTCCAGATCACCCAGCCGTTCTTCACCGAAGCGATCGTAGGTCAGATGCCCGCAGTCGGTAGCTTCCTCTCCGCACCGCTGGCAGGTGAAGCCATCGCGCTCGAGGATCCTCTCTCGCAGCCGTTTCCACTCGGTCGACTGGAGATAGACCCGGTACCTCCTCGTCCGCGCTGTGGCCCCACCCTGGCGCCTGAGGCGTGGATTCCAGAGGCGAGCTCCAGCCTTCTCGTCATCGGTGAGCTTGCGAGCGTTGAGGTTTGCCCCCACCCGGCGTCCACAACGGACGCATTGCCGGGCATAGGACTCGAAGGGCCCGAAGCGCTTGCGGGCTAGGACGGATGAGCGGTGCTGGCAGGCCACGAGAGGTACTTCTCAAGTTGGTGGGCGGGCATTCTCCAACGCTTCCCGATCCTGACAAAGTCCAGCTCTCCATTCTCGATGTGCCTGTAGACCGTAGCCGTGCTGATCCGCAGCAGCGCTGCCACTTCCTTGACCGTGTAGGCTTTCTCCATGGGGTCCAGCATAGGCCAGTGGGGTCTAGTATTGCAACCCGCTGAGGCCTATGTTATCGATTATCTATCACAAGGAGGCCATCATGAAGATCCGATCAAACGCATCACTCGAGGCTACAGCTCGAGGCGCAGCCAAACAGTCGCGTTTCTTGTATCGCAAGTGGGGAAGCCAAAGCGACAGCTTGCAGGAACAGGGCATCCATCCCTATGAGCGTGCCACCCTGACCCGGGATTCGTGGGATCACTGGAAAGATGTTCAGGAGCTAGCAAAGCATCTCTGCCGCCTCGCGGACATCGATGAGGATCTGGGAGGTGCGGCATAGTCGATTGACTGAAGCCAGCCCCCTCAGGGGGTTGTCTTGATTCAACCGAAGGAGGCCATCATGCACGGACCAAGCACTCTCAAGAGACTCAATCAGCAATTCGCCAGGCCGGCGAAGCCACGCGGGCCCAGCGCGGTCCAGCGTATCCGCTCCCTGCGGGACCAGCTCGATAGCCGCGCTGCGCTCCTGCTCAAGAACGACCGCCACGGACTGCCCGGGAAGAACGACGCCGCGTTCGGCGCGGCCTACAGCTACTTCGTCTGCGAGCTGAACGAGCTCATCGACCGCATCGAGCGGGACGAGAAGGAGGGGTTCTGATGAGCGACACGAAGCACACGCCGACGCCGTGGTCATTTCAGCCGTATAAGTCTGAATATCGCGGCGACCGCGAAGGGTTCAGCATCCGTGCTCTGGATGGGAAAGTGATCGCGGCGGCTCGCGGGGGCACACGAACTGAAGAAGAGAAGGAAGCCAACGCCGCCTTCATCGTCCGCGCCTGCAATGCCCATGAGAAGCTGGTGTCAGAACTTCGGGTTGCCCTGCTGCGTATCGAGGAATTGGAATCTGCCGCCAATGACCCGCACTTCTCAATCGAGGAGAGGTGGTAGGCTTTGGATGCTCAGGTGCTGGGGGGTTGTCCAAACACGTTCAACGTCAAGGTCAACGCCCGCGCAGCCCTGGCGAAGGCGAGGGAGGAAGCATGAAGATTCACGAAAGCATCACGAGCGAGATCATCTGCGACGCTGTCAAGCGCGGCATGTTCGGAATGGATAGCCCGGGCTTCTGCATCAAGTGCGGGGAGGAGCGGGACGGGTGCGAGCCCGACGCTCAAAAGTATCCCTGCGAGAACTGCGGGACCAACAACGTCTACGGAGCGGAAGAGATTCTCTTCCACATTCAGGGGTGAGAGTGGTTGCGGAGACGATTGTGATGGCCTCGTTTTCGTCGGACGGTCAACGTCGGGTGACTCTCAGCTTCGCGCATAGCAAGCAGGCAACGTGCCCGGCCCGCAGCATTCTTTTCAACAGGAGGATCCAATGACAGTCGAAGAACTCACAGACAAGGCCCACAAGGCATATGATAATTACGTCAGCAAGTTCGCTTTCGCACGCGACGCCAAAGACTTCCGCGTCGTGTGCAGCACTGAAGAAAGGGCCTGGTGGCTGAAGGCCAGGCAGCAGTACATCGGAGCGAGCGACGCCGCGGCTATCCTCGGGGAGAACCCGTGGTCGAGCCCGATGGACGTCTACGCTTCTAAGCTGGGGTTGGACGACGTCGACCACGACGTACCAGAGCCCGCTTACTGGGGCCTGCGCCTCGAGAATATCCTGATCGACGAGTTCCAGCGCCGCACCAACCTGCAAGCATTCCCCTGGGGCGAGCTGATCGTCTCCAAGGAACGCCCGTGGCAGGCCGCGACGATAGACGGCGTTGTAGATCCCAACGGCATCCTAGAGATCAAGTGTACGAAGCTTGCCTGGCGCTGGGACGAGGGCCTACCGCCTTACGTCTACGCTCAGGTTCAACACCAACTCTCGGTGACCGGATTCCAGAACGCTCATGTGGCCGTGCTCTTCAACGGGAACGAGTTCTACCAGAAGGCAGTCCCTCGAGACGAGGAGTACATCGAGTTCCTGAACGAGAAGGAGCGGGAGTTCTGGGACAAGCTGCGAGCCTTCGAGCCACCCGACACGGACTCGACTCAGTCGTGCAAGGATGCCCTGGCGAAGATCTACCCTCACGATACCGGCGAGCAGATCGTCCTGTCCCCCGAGTATGCCGAGATCGACATGCGCCTGATCGGGCTCAAGGCAGAGCTGAAGGATGTTCAGGGCGACATCCGCGGCCTCGAGAACAAGCTGCGTGCCGCGATCGGCGACGCCACCTCGGCGCTACTGACTGACGGAACCGTGTACACCTACAAGCAACAGACCCGGAAGGAACACGTCGTGCCAGAGAGTGAGTTCCGGGTCCTGAGGCGGAAGGGAGGGAGGCTCTAGTGCTTGACTATGGTTGCGTGCCGGAACACATGAGGGGCGGGGTTCGACGCTACATCGAGAATGGAATCCCACCGGGACATTTCCTGACCGCCGTGTTGTCTAATGATTTTGTCGGGGCCATTGGCCGCGCCGACGAGGTCAACAAAGAGCGGTTCGGCGACTGGGCGTTGTTCCTTTACAACGAACTGCCGGGCAGAGGTTCGTACCGCCAAGACTGTTGGGGCTCCCGAGAAGCCGTGAAGAACTGGATCAAGGTCGGCGGACTTCGGGGGCTTGAAGAGAAGGAGGAAGACGATGGGCTGTAGAATCATCGAAGGGAAGGAAGCCGGGACGGAAGTATCCTGCGCGGTGCTGTTCTGTTCCACCTCAGGGATCGCCTTCGGTCCCCTGTTTGACGACCACGATGAGGCACAGGACTTCCTCGAGTGGCTCGCGAAGCAGACCAACGTGGACGCCCGGAACCTCACCGACAAGCGGCTCCACGCGTACATCTTCAGGTTCAGAAAGGAGGCCCTAGATGCCGAAGCCCGCGAAGCTTCCTGACCCACGCACCTCCGAGCTCGTCACCGTGCAGGAGGCGGCGGCGATGTGGAAGGAGGTCCTGCGCTCCCGGGAGGAGGAGCTCCGGGCCGCCCTCCCTCGCCACCTCGTGGTCGACCGCTTCATCAGGATGGTGCTCACCTGCGCCCAGCACAACCCAAAGCTGCTGGCCGCGACCCCCGCGAGCATGTACCGGGCAGTGCTCCAGTGTGCCCAGCTGGGCCTGGAACCAGACTCCCTCCGGGGGCTGGTCTACCTCATCCCCAGGTACAGCAAGAAGAAGGCCGCCCTCGAGGTCAACGTCCAGCTCGGCTATCAGGGCCTGATGCAGCTCGCCCGCCAGAGCGACCAGATTACAGTGATCGAGGCCCACGAGGTCTTCATGGGAGACAAGTTCGACTACCAATACGGGACAGACCAGTACCTCCACCACAAACCCGCTCACGGGGACGTACAGGAGATCGACTTCGTCTGGGCCCTCGCCAGGATCAGGGGTGAAATACACCCACAGTTCCAGGTGCTCGACATGACGAGCGTGGACGCCGCACGCCAGAGAGGTGGGTCGCCGGAAGAGGGGCCGTGGAAAACTGACTTCGCCGCGATGGCAAAGAAGACCGTACTAATCAGGCTCTGCCGTTACCTGCCTGCCTCCACCGAGCTCGCGACCGCCGTGGCCCTGGATCAGAGGGCACAGGCGGGGCTCCCTCAGGACCTCCCCGAGCCCGAGCAGCCGGTGGTAGAGTCCACCCCCGTGAAGCTACCGGAGGAGCCCGAGAAGTGAAGCAGCAGGGCCTGCCCTTCAACACCCCGATGTTCCGCAAGGACGACCCTGAGACCTCACTCGAGGCGGCCAAGGTCGTAGAGCAGCAGCTCGGGAAGATCCAGATCGAAGTCTTGAAGGCCTTCCACAACCACGGAGCCATGACCGCACGCAAAGCGGAGCGGCTCCCCGAGTTCGAGGAGTATGGCTTCTCCACCATCCGCAAGCGGATCTCCGAGCTCCACCGGGGCGGCCGGCTGGTGGAGGTTGGTGTCGACCGGAGCGGCAACGCCCCGGCTACGATCTACCGCATCGTGCTCAAGTGGCGCTAGTCACGCAGGACGGTCGCGCTGCACTCGTGCTGACCCCACCCCACCGCTCGGATCCCAATATCACTCCAGCCCGCACCCTCCCAGCAGAAGGTCTCACCACCCTTGCCTGAGTAGGAGAGCTCGATGATCGTGAACCGCTCGGGTCCGATCTTGACGCCGGCCTGCAAAGCACACCCCGAGAACACCACCAACGCGAGAGCCAGTACGAGCCCCCTCATGACCGCATCATCTTCAGCAGTACCGTGGGCCCCATCAGTCCCTGGATCCACGGCAACAGCGTGTCATAGATGTCGGTCGGGACCAGCCCCACCGCGTGCCCCCAGAAGAGCACCGCGGCAACCCCCGCCAGGATGTACGTCTTACCTCCCGGCAGTAGATCTAGCTTCTCAAAGAATCGATCCATCATGCTTTCCTCCTGCCCCTATGGCTTAGCCGGCGGGGCCTTCATCGGCGGCGCCGATATCTTCACGCAGTTTGGATTGTCTGCGGCTAGCTGCCCGGTAGCGCAGAGCTGACGCAGAACCTCCAACTGTGCTGCCCTGGACCTCTGCTGCTGGATGTTCGTGTCCATCCAGTCCACGACCTTCTGCTGTGTCTGCGCTAGCTCCTCAATGGGTGCGCTCTGCCCCATCTCCCACCACGCTACACCCCAGGTTGTACCTGCGAGACCGAGGATGAGCCCGGTCGCCCCTGCAATCTTGAGAATCGTCACGAAGCCTCCCTGTCGATTTGGCTTTCAAGCACTGCAATCTTCTTCTCGTGGCTGGATACCTGCTCAACCAGCTTCTTTACCTCTTCGCCCAGTATGCCCACCTGCCTTGCCACCTGATCCAAGCACTCCAGCAGCTTGCCCATCCGATAGCCGAAGCCCCATAGCATCACGCACAACGTCAGAAACGCCAGGATGAGACCGCTCCAGATTTGTGCGTAGTCTAACACCTATCCCCTCCGCCCTGGTGAGTGCCAGCCGGTGCTCTGCGGCAAGCGTGACTTGTCAAACTGCCGCCAGGGTGCGATGTGCTCCAAGATCCGCTGACCGATGATGAATATGCGACGGTCCCCTGATGACACGGTGAAAGTGACCCTGAGCCGCATGGCGTCCACGTCGCAGAATGTGAGGCCAGTCATTAACACGGAAAGTATCATCCCGAATCCGCTGCTTCTGATATCTGCCGTGGTCTGTGATGCGTTCCAGTCGTCCGCTGCGCCGCCATACGTTGCATCGCCTTCTGACGCAGGCCAGGCAGTTGCACTCTGCTTGTCATCCCCCACCTGCCCTCCGTTATACAGCTTGATGAGATCGTCGGTACAGGTGCCACCGAAATTCTCCCGCCTATTTACGGCGGCGTCGATCCCGTCGATGGTATCGCTTGCACCGATATCCGCATCAAAACCATAGTTCGTCGCAACCAATTCTTCGCTACTGGCGCTAGTTCCACCGACGGAGGCCCTCGAATCTTCATCTGCGCCGCACTCGGTCACAGACGACCATGCTTGCCCCGTACCCTCTACCGCACACGTCCCGGCATCGTGTATCCCCGTGTCGTCTGCGTAACCAACGGCAGGGAGCAGCAGCAATAGGAGCAGGAGCCACACGGCTACGGGATGGTCGCGCAGTTAGGATCGCAGAGTGTGGGGAAGGGTGGGTCACATCCTTCGCCAGTGTCTGTTACGCCGTCACCGCAGAAGGCGTTCTTGCAGTTCGTCCGACAGGCATCGACTACGGTGTTGCTGTTGGTAGATCCATCATCGCACTCCTCTCCTGTGTCGGGCTCGCCGTCGCCGCAGACGAGGAGATCCAGGTCAGTAGGCCACTGCCCCTCGATTATGTCCTTCTGCGTCCTGCGGTCGAGTGCAATATCCTCACGCAAGTCTGCGCCGATCTTGTCGAGCTGTATCTCAATCAAGGCGTCACGCACGATCTCCTGAAGGCAGAGGGTCTGAGTCGGTTGAACATCTACACCCTTGCCTGCGGCGAAGAATACGCACAGGTCCGTTGCTTTCTGTGAGGTTGCGAACGCTGTCGGGATCGTGATTGTGACGTTGGTCGCCAAGGCCAACGTTGGAAGCATAAGGAGAACAAGAGTCAGAAGATATCTCATCATTACGTCCTATCAATGGTGTAGGTCCAGCAAAGGCTGTACTCATCCGTCTCTGGTGAAACTGCGTTGTCCACGTCGATCCGTAGTACATCAAGGGCTCCGATGGCAGTGGTCCCGGTCATATCTGTCAGTGCGTCTCCGGTCGTAGTATCTTCGCACGTCACGCTTACCCCAAGGGCCGTGATCGTGCCACCGCTGTCCTTCTCAAAGGATACATCGGCCTCGGTCGTACAGGTTCCCGTGCATTCACACCATGCGGCTTTCAGGTCCACGGCGAACATCGGAGACCAGAGCGGCAGGTTGTCATCGGCTGCGGCGAGGTTTTCGACCATCACGCACGCTTGTTGGACAATCGGAAGGCTGAATGACCCGCTGCCACCGTCGTGGACTACGAGACTGCCTTCACCATCCACGCTCGGGGTTGCCGTGGTGTCCCAGGCAATCTCACCTGCTGCGTCTACGGTGGGTGCTGCGCCATTGACAATCTCTAGGCTTGTAGCGCCACCGAAGTCATGTGCGCCAGTCCACACCTCGCCATCGGCTTCGGCGTACTCAACCACATCTGAGGTCTGCGTTGCGAGTGCAGCCTTGGTAAAGGTGTCAATGTTCGTGATGACGTGGTCATGGGAGTCATCCACTACAACCACCGTCAGCGTACCCGCATCCTCAGTAGCAGTCGCATCCCCGCCAACGGTGCAGTCAACGGAGTTGTTTGACGTACCCGTGAAACACAGGACAGCTCCATCGCCAGGCGTGGTAAGCGTTACGTCGGTTACGTCGTTCAGAGCTGGCGTGCTCCCTACGTTCATCTGCACTGCGGCGGCACCATTGCCGATGTAGAGATCCTCGCCAGCCGTATCCCAACAAATTTGGCCTTGGGCGATGGCCGCGACACACGCCGATGCGATCTGGGGCAGAATGATTCCATCTGTAGCGTCCGACGAATTCGAGGCTGAGAAGTCGATCACGTCGCCATCCGAAAAGGCCAGGTCTGGGTGCAAATCATTCGCGGTAATGGTGTTGTTAGTTATTTCGCTCGTGCTTATTGACTGTGTTGGAACCACAAACTCGCCGTCGCCTGTACCATCTGTCAGGAACGTGTGGTCCGTCACATCTTCAGAGCCATAGTCCATATCCACAGCACCTACGGCGTCGAGGCCAACCGCAGTCTGTAGAAGTCCCACGCTGGTGATGCTGGCAAGCTCGACAAACCCAGAGTTCTGAACAAACAGGAAGTCAGCAGACTGGCCTGCGAATCCAGTGAGTGTCTGGGTCACGCGGGTGGCTCCACCGGATACCATATCGAAACCACCCGCTGTCGCAGAAAGAACAGGATCATCCGTGCTGAGGTTGAACGTCCATGCGGTAGTAGCCGAGGCGCCATCACTCCAGGTAAGCGCTGTAAGCTCCGTGGCGTCGAAGCTCGGAGTGTAGGTTGAACCCTCACCAGTCGCCGTCCCGTCTATGCCGGTCCCGTCTGCAACCGTTGCCACATAGCTGCCCGTGGTCTCTCCACCCAGCGTGATAGTCCCATCACCGACGATGTCCAATTCGGTAGAGAGGATAGTCTCGGCTCCGGTGATAATTGAACTCGTGCCTAGCTGTACGTTCGTGTCGGGGTTGTTATGCGTACGCTGACCCTGCGCCACCAGGCCCAGACCCATGACCAACAACACCACAGGTATGATGTACCGTAGCTTCATGAACGGTTCCTTAGAGGTTCACAGTGTACTTGCACGATCCGGTCAGCAGCCTGGCGTCCACAGTCAGGTCGTCAGAGCCTGCTGCACAACCCGTCTCGCTCTCGTTGGCATCCCTGAAGAGTCGCGCCAGGAACATATTCCCTCCAGCAAACGTGCCCGTCAGCGTGATGGTGGTCTCCACCAGGAAGTTGGCTGTCCCACCCACAGTGGTTGACGTGCAAGCGGCTGCTACCTCGTCAGCGGGATCCCGAGTAGCGCCGGTAGGAGCATCGGCTGCATCCATGCAGAAGCAAGCATCCAGCGTAGTGTTGGTGCTTTCCCAGATCCAGTCACACACGATGTCTGTATCGTTATAGCCGGCGTCAATCGGGAACCGGATATAGACCTCTTCGTCCGTGGTCGGGTCGAAGGCCAAAGCCTCCTGCACGAAGTTAGCTCCAACCAACTCCGCCTGCGGCCCACCTGAAGCAGGGATCAGCAGGAACATCTCGTCGAGGTTGACCTCGATCTCTGTAGTAGTCCCGGTGAGATCACTGAAGGCAATCTGTCCACCACTGTTGGCTGCTGCGTGGGCGTGGTTCGCACCGGTCCAATCAGTCGCTGCGATGGTGGGCGTCACGATGGTTGGGCTCGTGCCAAACACCAGAAGACCGCTACCCGTCTCATCCGAGACCGCAGCCGCTATGCCAGCCGATGTCTGCACGGCACAGTCGAACTGATTGCCCGTGGTCTCATAGGTGCAGAGGCCCTCGTCTGTGCGTGTTCCTGCGTCCAGAATCTCCAGCTCGGCCATGCTGATGGTGGCATTGGGAGTCAGGAAGGCATTGGTGATGCCGGCATCGTTGATGTTGAATGCCTGAGTGATCGTCCCACCAGCATCGCTCATCTCTATACCGTTGGTCACCACGTCATCTGTGTCAGCATTGTCGATGACCAGAAGCGACCCCATCACACCACCTACCCCACCATCGATTCTACGTAGAACCAGGAGCCGCTGAGTATTCACGTCCGCAGCATTCGACTCGTCGAACGTCATGGTGAAGGCATCGATGGAGGTGTCCGCGGTATCCACCCAGTTGAAGGTTGTGGTGTCCAGGTCCATGTTGAGGGTCTGGGCAGCCAAGGGATCAGTCACATCCTCCCACGCTGGAGCCCCACCAGTGGCATCTGCTTCCCATGTGATCGTGCCCCCAGTGTTCCACTTCGGAACCTGACCATTGGTGGGCGTATCCGAAACAAGGGCTCCTAGGAGGTAGGTACTGGCAACTCCATCGAAGAACTCAATAGCGTCGCGACCGGCTGCCCAAGCATCCAGGTCAACAGCCGCCTCGCCCTCTGCATCTGTAGTCGGCGCAGCGGCGCTTGGCAGGTCTAAAACTGTCCCTACGATGAACACCGCACCTCCGCCCCCCTGAGAAGATAGGGACAGCCCAATGTTCGCTTCACCGCTCGACGCGATCGTCGGTGAGTTGCCGGTGGCGGAGTTGGTGATGGTGACTTCATTTACGGCAGATCCAGTCTCCGCGAAGCACAGGATCTCCAAGGTCCCATCCCCGATGCAGTTCGTCTGAGCATCGATTTGCTGAGTCCAGTAGGCCCTCTGTGCCATCCCGACACTCGGGATTAGCAGTAGGGCGGCAAGCATAATCGTTGTAATTCTGGTGTATCTCATTTTCCTACTCCTACCTACTAGAGCGTAACCTCGTATATCAAGGTCGCGCTATGAAACCTCATCTCCGCGGCGATGTCAGCGCCCTCGCACCCGGCATCGCCGCTATCCGTATCCCTGAAGAGCTCCAGCACTATCCCGTTCCCGGCAGCGTAATTGCCCTGGGTCAGGGTGATGCTGGTCTCTATACGCTGGCCCCCAGTAGCTGTTGGAGCTGTGTCCTCGCAAACAGTCTCTTCAGCGGTTGGGTCGGAAGCAGCGCCATCCGCGTAATCCGCGATCCCTATACACCAGCATCCCTGATTTCCAGTGTCGGTGCTAGCCGTTGACCACGCGATCGTGACCGTGAATGCGTCCGCGTTGCGGTAGTCAGACGGGAGCTCCTCTTCGATGAAGATCGACTCGTCCGAGTTAGGATCAAAGGCCAGGACCGTGCGGGGGAAGTTGGTCCCGAACACTTCCTCCTGGGGGCCGGCAGACTGCGGGATGATCCACTCCCCAGCCGGCAGCACCTGGGCCACGGTGGTGGTAGTCGTCCCGCCACCCCCAGCCTGGTTCAGCTCCAGCCAGATGGTCCCAGTGTTTCCTACCGTGATGCACTCATTGGGCGAAAGCACCACATTCCCTGCCGTAGCGGGATCAAAGTTGACGTTGTCCACGAGCGTGATCGTGAAAGTCACGTTCACGTTGCAGACCTCCATGATGCAACCTTGGCCTGCCGAGGCGGGCGTCGTGAAGGTGTCGGTGGCATCAGTAGACAGGCTGCTCCCAGACCCGATCCGCTTGAATCCACCGCAAGCATTCGCTGCAATGGTTTCACCGGCGCTAAGAGTCTGGACGGTTGCCAGGGGCCCGACATTCTGGGCCGTTCCGTTGTAGGTGATAACCCCAGCCTCGCTGATGGAGACGTAGGCTCCGCTGGTAGCCCCAAGCCTCACATCGCTGACCCCGGCGGCGCTGATGATCCCGAGCATGTCGGTCTCGGCCTCGGCACCGCTCTCAACCCCCAGCACCATGCTGCAAGAGTCGGCAGCATCACAGGTCACGGTGATGTCGGCATCCGAGCCATTCGTGTCAAGGTCTTCGTCGTCGAACGCCAGAAAGGGAGCAGAGGTCTGGATTTCAAGGTCATAGTTTTCAAAATTCAACACGTTACGAGCCGAGATCCAATCCTGTATCCTTATGAGCGTACTCCCATTGCGAACGAACATCCTGAAATCAGAGTTAGCGGCGCTGATAAGGTCCGCCTCCATCTTGAAGTCAACCGTTGCGGTGTCAGTGCCATCATCCAGCTCCAGAATCGCGAATCCAGGCACGTTGTTCTCGATCCTGAACTGCTCTGTGTCCACCTCCACGGTGCCGTTACCGAAGTGAAACACGGGGTCGACACCGGCACTGCCGTTGAAAGTCCAGTCTATGGCGGCCTCAGAACCATTTCCCCAGGTAATATCATTGACCTCGGTGGCATCGAAGCTGACAGTCATGGTGTCCGGGGCACTGACAACCGTATCGATCCCGGTACCGTCGCCCAGGATCAGCAAGGTTTGAGCGTCCGTCACCGTCTGCACTGGACCCGTATCACCATCTACGAGGAAGGTATACGACCCCGCCCCAGCCCCGTCTCCCACCACTACCCAGTTCGTCCCGTCCGAGCAGCAGATGTTTCGGATCGCTCCGCCCCCCGCACACGACGCCGCCCCTCCTGCATCTGTGACGACGAAGCACTGGTTGGTCCTGAGAGATGCCGGCTGGAGCTCCGCCGCGGTGACTGTGCCACGCACCCCGTGAGTAGGAGGCTGTGCATTGATCCCTAGGATCATCACGCAGAGCAGGACCAGAACCAGCCTGTTGATCATTGGGCGATATACCTTGAGAAACACACCTGCACGTCGATGTTCGAGGGACCGCCGTCGGCCGTTGTGATGTTGGCCCGCAGGCTCTTATGCAGGTTCCCATCCAGCCGGCGGAGCCATCGACACTCAGGGTTCTCGTCTGTGAGCCGGCAGATCACGACCGGGTCGTCGTCTGTCTCGAAGAAGTTCTCGATGTCGATAACCAGATTGCTGCTGTCGTCCTCGCTCACGAAGAAGTACCACTCGTCTACGTTCTCAGACACTTCGGTGGTGCAGGTCGTACGAGCTCCAGTGGCAGTCGCGGTGTCTGCCAGGTACCGGCAGTTGACCACGTACTCAGGGGTGATGCTGCGCTTCGGTCCTACCGCATCACAGTCTGCGGCCAGGCTCGGTAGCGCCAGGCCCAGGACCATCAGGAATGTGACTAGGATCCTCATACATTACTCCCCGCTGAAGACGTTGTTGACCTCGTAGCAGAACTTCACGCTGATGAGATCAGCGAATGCCGCTAGGTCGTCATCGCCACCCGCGTTACAACCCGCACCATCAGTGCCATCGATGTCTCTGGCGATCTCGAGCACTCCGAGCTCTCCCGCCGTCATGCTGTGGGTGAAGCTGGGGAGTGTGGAGATGTTGAGATCCCCAGTGGTACCGCCGCAGGTGTCCGTGACGCTGACCAGAGTGCCGGCCATTGTGCCGCCGAAATACACGGCGTCATCGGCGAACGAGTCACCATCCAGAGTCCAGCACACATCGGCACTCGCACCGCCATCACATAATCCGTTGTTGACGACCCAGTACACAGTGACAGCAGCGAGGGTTCCGGTGAGGTTATCTGGTACAGGGAAGTTCCAGTACCCTTGATCGTCAGCCGAGTTGCTGTAGGACAGGACGCGGTTGCCGAAGTTCGTACCTGCAAGGTCAGTATCCGCGACGCCCGTAGCGTCCCCAGGCATGAACGTGATGCACTCTGTGGCTGTGGTGGTGACGAGCCCGATCCCGCCAACAGCCGAGGTGAAAATTGGCGTATCAGTACTGTCAACCGAAAGCCTGATGTCGACGCCTGGAGTGTCTGCTTCCCAACCGATAACGCCCGACGAGAGCAGCCGGATGATCCCGAAGTCGGCTATATCGCCTGCGCTCTCTTCATGCCTCCCGATGAATGCGCCAGTGGCGAGAACGATACCAGTGGAGCCATATAAGAAGTTGCCCGTGGCCGTAGCCAACACGACACTTGTCGAAGCCGCAGAGCCGATGGTAAGCTGACCCGCACCGATAATCGGGTTGGCCCCGACGTTGAGCGCATTGGTGATGCCAGCACCAGAGACATCGATCGCGTCGGTGATCGCACCAGCAGTATTCCCAGCCACCCGAATACCGTCCTCCATGGTGCCGGCAAAGTTCTCGCCGTGATCTACGAAGATACCGGTCTCGTAGATCCCGTTGCTTGCCGTGCCCTCTGTCCGTATGCGAAGAATGTGGCTGCTGTCTCCATCTACGTTGTCATTGTCGTTCGTTACTACGATGTTGAACCCGTACCGGGTGTCGAGACCATCGGCGTCGTCCGCATAGGTGAGATTCACCTCTATAGGAGCGCCTGCCGGCCCAGTCGTGCCGCTATCCGTTCCCAGAAACCGCAACGTCTGGTTGTCGATGATTACGATGTCCTGGCGAGCAGGGTCTCCGGTCACATTGTCGAGGTTGAGAACATTCTCTAACTCGGTGAAGTCCAGAGAGTTGAGGTTTACATCAGCCGTGACTTCATCCGTTGCTAGGTCGGCGCCGGTAAAGTCAATCGTCACCGTGTCGGAGAACTGAGGATCAACTGGGTTAGCGAAACCGTTCTCGACTGTGATGTCATCACCTCCGCCTCCACCTGCTGGCGTCCCACAGACGGAGACACCGGCTGCGGTGATGTCACTGATGAAGTCTCCCGATGCACAAGCATTGGGGTCGAAGCCTGTCACGTCGGTGATCGCAGGCTCGTAGCAGCCCTCGACTGCCCCAACAGCATCCACGCCAAGCGGGATCTCGCCAGCCACGCAGTTCGCACCGTTGCCGTGTTGGCTGTTCGGGTCAGAAGCCCCACCACCTCCACCGGGCTTTATCGCATGGGGCCACGCCTGGACGTTGGAGGCCATCAGGAAAACAGCGAAGAGGAAGGTTAGATATCTCATGGTCACCTCCCTAATGTCCCGTCAAGGTCAGGATGGCTGTGTCCACCGCGTTGGGATCGGTCACCACCTCTACGTGGAAGTACCCCGGGCCCAGGTCGTAGATGCACATCCGCTGGATGAAAGAAACGCTCCCCGAGTCGCCGTTCAGGATGCCGTCGTCTACGTCCCCATCTCCGTCCACATCCACCGTGATGCGGTCGCAGGTGTTGGCGCTGACGGTATCCGTCTGACACTTGCGGATAGCTACAGTGGCGTTGCCCGTACCTGTACCACCAGTCTCGGGATCGAAACACGCATCGGCGAGGTTCAGGACCTGGATCAGCGGAGAATCAGCCGCCTCCGCTTGGGTGAACACGAAGTAGCAAAAGGCACCTGGACCGATGATGTTGGCACACCGGGGAGACGTGGCATCGGGGGCCTTTGTCCAGATCTGAGCCTGGGCTGAAGCGGCTAGCCCCAGCGACATTAGGAACACGATAAGGCTCTTCATACGGTCCTCCTTAGTCATCCTCCGGTCGGATGAACTCCTCGATCCTGCGGAGCGGCTTGCCCGCAGGGATGCCACCGAGCAGAGCTCCGGTCCTCAGGACATCGAACATCAGGTCCATGCCGTCCTGATAGTTCCTGAGATCTCGGATCTCGCGGTGGAAGATCTCGAGCGCAGCCGAACGCCGCACCCTCTCCCCCAGCAGCAGTGGGTAATAGTCGCGTACAATCGGCACAGTTGCAGCCCCCTCAAGCACAACGGCCTCCAGGAGCAGCAGGGCGAGCTCTTTCTCAAAATCGTCATCGTCTAGGTCTGGGAAGCGGCCATATCGGAAGGCATACATGGAGGTGGCGAAAAGGCCTGGCAGGGAGACCACCAGCATGTAGTTCGCCAGGAATGCGGGGAGGTCCTGCACGACCGTCCTGAAGCGCATCCCACGCGTGGTAGAGCGGAGCTGCTGCCAGACCTGATTCATGTACGAGAAGAAGAGGTTGTTGGCCTTGAAGAACTCATTGCCGCCGAACCCACGCTCGATCGCAGACTGATCTATGATCCCCCCCCCCGCCCTGGGACTGACGCACCATCCTGTCAGCAAACTGGACTGCTTCATCCTGGCCCAGGCCGTGCTCCTCGACACCGCCGCGGAACGCCGCCAGCCAGATCGGGTAGTCCACCAGCACCTTCTGTACCCGACCGATCAGCTCCATCGCAAAGGCCTGCAGCTCCTGCGCTTTACGAACCGGGAAGGCCTTGAGGGCCGAAGCGGTGGCGTCCCTGATGATGTCGCGCTGGTCCCGGCTCATGCTGGCTGAGCGGTCGAGCATGAAAGCTGACAACGCGTGGACGCGGTCCCACTGCTCCTTCATCTTGGCAGAATCCAGCCCCGCGAACGCGGCGCGAAACCCCCAGAGGAAATGCTTCATGCCGTTGCGTGGGAGCGCCTGTCGGAGCTCCTTGATCGCGTTGAAGTGGCCGAATGGCTGGACGATCAGCGTGGTGTCGGAGAGACCGAGAGTGAAGACCGTGGCGTTCTTGCGAAGGGTCCGAAAGCCTCGATTCCACCACTGCATCCCCACCGTGCCTCGTGTATCCCCCGCGATGTTCTGAAGCCACGGGAGCCAGAAGTCGTTGTAGCTGAAGGACCGCCCGAGGTTCCGCGTAAGCGCAGCGTCGACGACGGGGTGAGACAGGAGCTTGCCAACCTCCGCCAGTGGCTCACGGAATGCCAGGTCCATCGCGACGTGATCCAAGTGCGTGCTCATCACCGACACGTCAAGCAGAATCGGCGCGATCACGTTCGTGCGGGCCTTGAGATGACCGTGGCCTGTGGTCGCGCTGGTATAACCATCGGGCCGGCGCCCGAACACACCCTTCGCCTCAACCACCTGCCCCAGCTTGGACCTCGCCGGATCGTACACGACAGGCCAGTAGCCGCCCCGCAAAGTCCCCACCGCGGTCTCAAGCGGAGTCGGTACAACCGCGGGAGGAGCCACACCGGACATCCGCTGCTCGAGCTTGAAAGCCAGCTCCTTCCACGATGCCACCGCATCCCACGCACCCTGGACGAACGCCCAGTCCTGAGGCGTAAGCTCGCGATTGAGTATTTCCATCACCGTCTCGAAGTTCCAGTTATACCCGCCGAGGAGCTTGTCCTTGTTCGACTGATTCCCAAGGTTGAGGGCTAGAGATATGAGCCCCCAGCGGTCCAGAAGGAAGTGGATCCCCCGATTGTCAGTGAGCGGGAGGTACTCCTTCTTGGCCGTCAGCTTCTCCTGACCCGGCTGCTGACGGTGTTTCAAGATCAGCTTGTCCACCTTGAGCGTGCTCTCGCGTGTGAGCTTGTTGTAGAAATTCATCCCGCGCTGCATCGGCACGATCACAGCGGTGTGCCAGAGCGACGTGGGATCTCCTCCCTCGCGGCCTCGCTTCGCGCCAGCCAGGGCGTCAGAGATGGCCTCGGCCTTATCCATAGCGGCGACCATCCCGAGGCCGAAGTCCAGCACCGCGTCCAGCCCCTCCGCTTTGGGCGTGTTCTTGCGGCTCGGTGGGCGGATGATGTTCCGATCAGCCTCTTCGGCCATCTCCTGAGCCATCCCATCCCTTCGCCGTTCCTGGCCGGCGACGAGGTAGTCCACCTTCTTGCGTGCGAGGTGAGCGACGTGGGCCGTGGCGGCGTCCAGGGCCTGGAGCTGGGTCAGGGTGAGATTCTTGTAGTGCGTCTTGAAGGCCTCGTTTCGTAGTTCTGGGGAGATGATCACCTCCTCGTTCTCCAGCTCTCTTGCCTCGATGAAGGCCGCGAGGCTCTCGAGCTGGTCTACCTTCTTGAGAGAGCGTGGTAGGAGATTGAAGCGATCGAGGAAGCCGTCGATCTTCTCCAGATAGGTCTCGCCCGCGAGCCCCACCCGCTGCCGGGTCTTCAGCTCCAGAAACTTCCTGAGCCGGCCTACGATCGAGGCCTCCTTCTCGATCGCAAGCCGGGACTCGATCCCCACGTAGAACTGCAGGAGCTCCTGCCGCTTGGCCTCCGCCGCAGCAGCGAATTCCTTGCGCCCGAAGGCCTCAACCGCCTCCCTCGCGTGCTTCTCCTGGGCCTGTCTAGCTCGCCCGGGGCGAAGGTTGCGAAGCGGCTGGTCGGCCACAAAGCGCCGTGCTGAGTCTCGAGCGATCTGTTTGGGTGTTGGGCCCAGTCCAGCCCTCTTCGCCAACGCACGGTGCTCCTCAAGCAGCACACGGGCCGTTATGTCGTTGTCCCAGGCCTGGATCGCCTCCTCGCTGCTGTCCTGCAACTGGGAGCCCTCCATGCTCGCGATCCGGTTCTCGGTCTCCGCATTGATCGCGTCCTGGCGGTTGCTGGAAACCTTGAGCGCCTCCACCATCCGGTCACCGTTCGGGAAGCCGAAGAACTCAGCAATCGCATCGGGGGCATACCCGCCCTCGGCCTGCCAGAATCCGTTCGGCCCGGTCGGGAGCTCCTTGAGGATCCGTTTGCCGTACGTCTGAACCAGTGCGTCTCGAGAGAGCTTCTTGTGGGGGAGGCCCTCGGGCGGGTCGCGGCCGTCGATCCAGACCCCCTTCTGGAGCCATTCGCGGGCAATGAACATCGGACTCGAGTTGATCTCCTTCTCCACCTCCACCCTGATCCTGGCGAACAGCTTCTTCCGAGCCTCGCTCTTGATCTGCGCCAGCTCCTTGAACATCACCTGATCGAGCTCGTTTCGAGCTACCTCCCGCCGGCTCTGGATCGACCTCTGGTAGGAGTCGAACTCCGCCTGGGTCTGGATCTCCGGGTCTCTGGACCCGAACATCGGCGCCCTCTCACCCGTAGCCGCCGTCTCGGCGATGGCCTGATCAGAAGCCAGGAGGCGAGCGTAGACCTGGCGGGTGTTGGGGGTGAGGGTCACGCCATTGATCGTGGCGAAATCGAACGCCGCGACGATCCATGCCCTGAAGCGCATGAAGGCATCGCGCAGTGCCTGGCTCGGAGCGACTCCGTCGCGTGCGAAGGTCAGGAAACCATCGGCTAGCTGGTCGTGTTGGGCCGAGGTGGGTACGTCGTTGAACCCGATCCCCAGCCAGTCCGCCATAACCTGCCAGTCCCGCACGTCCTCCGGGGAGCGGTTGTTGATCGCATCCTGGCGGAGCTGCTCTAGAAAGAGATGGCCGAGCTCGTGGAGGAGGGTCGAGGTGTCCTGCGCCTCAAACATCCTGATCACGACCTGGGTCAGATTCTGGTCGAAGGTGATAGAGCCGCGGGGAGGACGGGTCGGCTCCTGCGCCTGCTCTAGGGTACGGGGTCCGCCTTCTTGGGTGGCTCTTTCGATGGCGTTCTGGAGGAAGGCCTCGACGGCGGGCCCAGCACGATCAATTGCTGCTTTAGCAATGGATCGCCTGCCTTCATCAAGCCCGTCAATGTGACCTTGCCCATCTTTCCGCTCCACCCAGTTGTTCTTAGATAGCCGGGCCTCACCCGGAGTGTAGCCGATCTGGACATCATACGGCAGAGATTCAAAGACCCGCTGCAGGCCGGCGATGACATCAGCCTCCAGCTTCGCCTGCCCACCCTTCCCGGCGAACGGGCTGGGCTCGAAAATCTGCTCGCCGTTCTTGTCGAGGACCGGCTCCCCCTTATCATCGAACTTCGCGTCCTTGAAGTTGACCCCGATCCGCATCCCGGGGACATTCGACCCAGTCAGTTCGTGGTTGCCGGCCTTGAGCTCTGGGAGTTCCTTTCGGATCAGATCCCATGCCTTCAACTGCTCGCCCGAATCCGTGAGCTCACCGGTCGGGTTCAGGATGTTTATGAACCAGGAGTTCGCACGGGCCGGTACTGCGCCGCCGGGCGTCATCAGTAGCGACTGCTCTACACGCCCCTCTGTCTGCTGTAGCACTACACTCATCGCAGCCGTGATCGTGTCGACTACCTCGTTGGATGCGATGATTGCGATCTGCGTAGATGGCTCCGCATCAAAGTCCATCCACCCACCGGACGAGGTCTGCATGGCGGTGACAGGTGGATCTCCGAGGCCTTCGAGCATATTGGTAAGCGCGACATAGGTAGCTCCCGCTGTGATCTCCTCCTGCTGCTCGTAAGGAAGCGACAGCAGCGGCGCAAACCTTTCCGCATAGGGAGCTCCCTCGCCGAACAGCAAAGCCACAGAGATGTTCTGCGTCATGCGGTCGATGGCTGCCTTGGCGTCGGATGAGGCCAGGCCGAACTGCTTCAGCGTCGTCATCCAACCTATTGCCTGCACCTCGGCTACCCGCTCGAAGCCGCCGCCCCAGATGCTGTTCTCGTTCAGGAAATCGAATACGTCGTGGTAGAACTCTGCAGCGTTCTCGTATTGCGTCTCGCTTGGAGCTCCGCCCAATCGCTTACCAGGAATCGCAACCTTCGGGCCGATATCTATCTTGAGCTTGCTCAGTTGGGACTCGGGCACTCCCTTCTTCCTGAGGTAGCCAACCAACGTCAGGTCCACGTAACCTGCATCTCTCGCAGCGTGCGTATCGACCACTGCAGGCTGCCCGCCCAGGGGGTCGTCGCCCATGAAGCTACGCGTCGCACGTCCTAGAGCAGAGTCCACGAAGTCGCGTAGCTTTTGACCGCCGATGTCCACCCCGAGAGCATCAAGTCCCTTCTCTGTCACATCGGTCCAGAACTCGACAAGCTGCTCATGCGCCAGCCCGCCCTTGACTCCGTTGATGCCGGTCAGAACCTGCTCTCGTACCCTCAGTGCGTGACGCATCCCATCGATCGGACTCGTGTTCTTCTGCGCCATGAGCCACGCGGCAGCGAACACAGGAGACTGGTCGCCAAAGATGGCCGCGAATGTATCGTGAACGTCGTAGTACCACCGACGCCACTGAGCAATATCTTCGGGTGTCGCGACAGAGTTGACCTTCTCCACCCAGTCAGGTGGACGGAGTGGGCCTACAAAGAACACCGTGCCGTTGTTCAGCTTGAACTTCTTCTTCCGCTCGTTCTTACGTCTTCCCGGCTTCTTACTCGGCGGCAGCTTCTTACGCTTGAGCTTCCTGTCGAGCCGCCCCTCTGCACCAGGCTTCTCGGGGAACGGGTTGGTCAGGTCAGCCTGGATCGGCGAGTCGCCTTCCTCAAACACCAACTGGTGCAGCGTGCGAAGCTCCTCGGAAAGCAACGGCCCCGCGACACCAAGCCCAACCCGCTCTGCTGCCTGACCCCGGTCGAGGAAAACGCCCTCGGGGTCGACGAACCCCTGCTCGACGTCGGCGGCTGAGAGCTGCCCAGACTGCGCGGTGGCCGCTCGGATGAAGGCCTGACCGTGGTTGAAGCCCGTGAAGATCGCCCCCTCCCCCGTCCTAATCGCAGGCTTGAGCCCCGCCTTCTGGGCTTGCGTGAGCGTCACCTGACCTTGAACTGCCTGGATCTCAGCCTCCTCTCCCACACCCAGGAAGGTGGTCTCCTCGCTCTCGAAGATCTCGAAGGCATCCTTGTCCTGACGACGAGCACGCTCTGCGAAGCGGGCCGCGATGGTCGAAGCCACCCCGACAGAGCCACCAGCGTCATGCCCTAGCCTGGTCCCTACGTCCTGCACAGCATCAAACACCTTCTGATTCGACGTGATCTCCTGGGCTCGCTCCTGCTCCTTCACCTCGATGGCCTCGAGCACGCCGTCAGTGTTTTTCACCAGCTCTTTCATCTCGCGGAGACTCACATCCCCGCTGAAGCGGATGTCCTCGCGCAGACCCTTGTGGTGGTCTGGTCCGAGGTGGGCCAGATACTTCGTCATCGGGATGACGATCTCGCTGGTCTTAGACGCTGCAGCCAGTTGCTCACGGGCCTCAGGGATCTTCTCTAGAACCTCGTTCGCATCCAAGTCCTGGGACTGGAAGTATTCGGTCAGCGCCTCGGCGGGGATGAGTAGATCGACCCGCTCCTCCCCCTGCACCCGGTCGGAGAAGTCCTCAAACGATTCGCTGTCCCGTGTCCTCAGAGTCGCCGCGGTTGCAGCCTTGACCGCGTTGTCCAGTCTTCTGGCGTTGTCCCGGGCACGCACGATCCGGTAGCCATGCGCTCCCGCCTCGATCACCGCGCTGACCGAGAACCCACCACCTACCAAACCCACTACACCCGGAGCCGCAGCCACGGCCTCCTCGATCCCGACTTCGAGGATCCTGGTCGCATCCAGCTTGCGACTGAGGATCTGCGCCCCGGCCTCGTCCGTCGACCCCTGGATCAGCTCCTCTGATATCTCAGCTCCCGCCGATACAGCGAAGGCAGTGCCGGTCTTCGCCAGCGAACTCCCCGCCCGAGCAATCTGGTTCTGGAAGATCTTAGACTGGGCGAGCTCCCCCACCCCCTTGATGAGGGCCATGCTCGTAAACTCGCGCCCCGTGATGGACTTGAAAGCACCCAAGCCGCCAATCTTTAGAGCTCGACCGAAGAGCCCCAACGAGGCGGTCTCCACCAGACCATCCACGGTCCCCACAATCTCCGCCATCACCGCGGCCTGACCGCGATCGACGAGGTTCCCATCCTCATCCTCTAGGGTGATATATTGGCCGAAGGCGAGGTCACGCATCAGGTCTCTGGAAGCCTCGAAGGCGCCGAAGGCAAACCCCACTGTCAGGCCCGACGCAGCCAGTGCTGGGGCTGCAGGCGGGATCGTGGCTACGCCGAGTAGCGTCCCCGCAGCAGCGAACCTGGGCCCCTGGATGAGTCCGCCCTGCACAGACTTCAGCATGAACGCGACCATCTTGGAGGCACCGCTAGGAACCTTCTCGAAGAACCCCTCCGCTCCGTACGCATCAGCGAACCTCTCCTGTAGCTCGAGCTGTTGGAGCTGTTCCTCAGGAGTGATGGTCTCGCCGCGCCGCTGCTTGCCGTAGAGTTCAGCCAGCCGTAGCAACGCGAAACCATCGTGGTATCCGGCCTTCGTGGAGTTGACCGCCCACTCGAGCCCCGACATCGCCCGGATGTCTGGCCCACTCGTGCGGCGTGCAGTCTCCTCATCCGACAGCCACTTGCGAAGGATGGGGCGTGCGTCCAGCGGGACTTCGTTCAGCGCCTGATTGGAAGCGTCAATCCGTTCAAACCGAGCCAGGTCTCGATCGACAGCACCAATACCCACCTGCAACCTGTTCGCGATTCCCAGAACGCGAGCGAAGCGATCGGGATCCTGACGAGCAGAGAAGGCCACACGGTCCCTTATCTGCCGGGGAGTCTGCAGACCCCTCCTGCGTGCAAGCGATGCACCCCCGCGATGGTCTCCGCTCCCCAGCGCATCCGAGAACTCCCTACTGAACTGGTCGGCCTCTAGGCTGGAAGGGAACTCGATGGCGTCTTTACGCCTGACTGCAACCGCGACTGCCTCATCCGGTGAGACTTCCAAGAGCGTACCGTCGTGCTGCTGCCGGATGGTGGGAGCCAGGAAATGTCGCCCCTCCGACTCAAAGCTCATCGAGCGAATCGTAGATCGGGTTCCGTCCTGGTTGTCGATCCCCTCTCCACGCAGTGCTCGCTCGACCCACCTGGGCAGCGGCTTCCCTTCGCCCACCGCTCCCTCTGCCAGTCGCCTCGCATCACTCCCACTCGCCTGGACACGCTCCGCACGCTTGCGTCTGAGGATGTCTGCGCCGCTCTCAAGTGTAGGCATCAGCGGAACTCGAACCCCTCGGAGACGAGGTCTGCATAGGCCTGTCTGATTTCAGCTTCGGTTGGATCCTCATTGCCACTGGCTTCCAGCTCGGCAATCGTCTGCTGCCACTGGTCAGCGCTTATCCCGTCCGAAGCACGTCGCGCCGCCGCGGTTACACCTTCACCGGGACCGATGGTGAAGCGTGGGGCCTGAGGTGGACCGAAGATCCCCAGGAACTTCCCCTCTCTCTTGTTGTGATCCGTGATCCCAACGTCGAGCAGCTCGTCCATCTCCGGTCCCGTGAGAGGCGAACCCTTCTGCTGCACCGCCAGCTCCTTCGCAGCCTGGACATTCCGCCGGAATAGCTGACGCTGTTCGCGCTTGTCCTTGCTCTTCTTAGTGCTCGACGGGTCGAGCTTGATGATGCTAAGCGCTTCGTCCACCTTCTTGGGGAAGACATCAAGTAGATCCACCTCGAGCTGCAGATCTCGTAGCTGACTCATCTGCTTAGGCGTGATCTTGCCGGCCAGTAGGTTCAGATCTTTCTGCCTGAACTCCTCTGCTGTCGCTGGATTCGACAAGCCGTTGTAGAAGTCCCAGTACTCTTCCGAGTCCGCCTGTGGTCCCTTGCCCCGGTCCTTATCGTCGAGAATACCGAGCACCGTCGACAACTGGCCCACATCCAGATCGGCCTTGAGAGCCTCCACGCGAGTGTAATCGCCACCCAATGCGAGGTTCACGACAGACTCGAACTTCGCCTGACGTGCCTGCCGCTGAGCCGTCACTGCGATCCCGTTTCGGTCCTTCAACCGAGCGACGACGAGATCCTCCATGCTTCCGCTGAACTGGCTGCGTGCGGCCTTGGTCTGGGCAGCGAGATCGCCGGGGAACTGGGCCTCGAGGTCATCCGCTACCGCCTGGCTGTCCCTCACCTCCTGGGCTGCAGCCAACTCAGCGTCACGCCTGATCTCGGCCTGAGCCCTGTCCGTTGCAGTCAAGGCCCCGGAACTCACAGCGCCCCCAAGAGCTGTGTCGATCTGCGTCAGATACTCCTGCCGGAGGTCGTCGCTGTCCGCCTCCCCCGCGAGCGTCGTCAAACCCGCCACACTCGTCAGGGTGTTCGCACGAATCTGGTCAAGCCTTGAACGTGTGACCCCTTCCTTCACACCCAAACGAGTCCGCTCGGAGATGGCGAACATCCGATCGTCGAAGGAGTTCTGGAACCGCACGGTAGAGATGGTCTCTCGGTGCCTGCTCAGGATCTCTCTCTGCCCATCCGCGAACTGCCCCTCCCGGGCGTCGATGTCGGGGTTCTCTCCTACCGCGATCCTGAGATCGTTGAGCTCAGTCGATGCACCCTGGATGCCCTTGGAAACCAGTGCGTCCTCGTCTGCCTCGAACAACGCATTCGCTGCTTCACCCACCTCGTCTATCGCACGAGCCTGTGCCTGAGCTCCCTGGTCGAACCCCAGATCCACAGCCTGAGCTCTACGGCCTAGAGAGGCCGCGCTCGCGATGACCCGTGGGATCCTGGGCATCAGCCTCTCCCGATCCGCAGGGCGCGACCCCTGAAAGCGGACTCCGTCAACCCACTGAGGAGTGCAGCGCCCGACCGCCGCCGGCCTGCGCTGCGTACGTTCGTGGCCCTCGCCAGATCCAGAGCAGCCGTGTTCCGGCCAGCTATTTCAACATTCACCGCGTTGCGCTCGAGCTCCGCTGCCTGATCCATCGCAAACGCGAGAGGGCTGCCCTCAAAGGTGACGCCGCTAGCACCAACCGCTACCCGGCCAGTAGCTAGAGTGCGTCTCGCGATACGCCGCTGCCGGGCCGCCTCGATCTGCGCCTCCTCGAGCCCGATCGCAGCATTGAACCTGGCCGCCGAGGCCACGGCCTTGGTCTCGAGCTCGAAGGCACGAGCCTGGAAGATGCCCGACGCTATCGGAGCTCCAATCGCAAGCCCTTGGAGTATCGCGCCCATCAGCGGTCCTGCACCACGACCTGCGGCATGATCGCAATGATCGTGCAGGGCAGGGGCTCGTTGTGTTTCAAGGTTACCCGTGCCTCCTGGGAGTAGCCCTCAGGGAACGGCATGATGTCCGTGTCGCCATCGATCAGGTCAGCCAGTGCCCCGGTCTGCGGGATCCGCTCGCCATCGTTGACCCCGACCTCCTCCATGTTGGCGTCGGTGTCGTTGGGCCCGATCTGCAGGCCCCTCCCCGTCTGGTCGAGTCGCACCACCACGTTCGTGATGCGTTGGGTCTTCCCCTGAGCGGTGCCGTCTCCAGCTCCAGCCTCGAGCCGTAGCTGCCTGAGCACGGACTCGTAGCTGAGCCCAACATGGACGACGCTGGCCGAGGTGATGGTGATCGCACCGCTCGAGACCACCTGATCCGCCTGCACGATCCCGTCCCCGATGACCTTGACGGTCTCTCCCTCTAGGTGGTCCAACCCGATGATGGACGTGGTTGGCCCACCACTCGTGCGGCTCAACCCCGAGTCCACGAAGAAGGCCGTGTTCATGGCAGCAGACCGCAGCCAGTCCTCCTCGAAGAACTCGATGTACCGTTTCGTCCCGCTGTTGACCTGGCGGTTCACGATGAGCCACACCTGATCCCTGTCCCCATCCTGGTGTGGGATCACAGCCACCGACTCCACCAGCACCGTGTCTCCACCTATCGGGTGGTGGTGCCAGGCGGTCACATCCTGAGACCTCTCGTAGGTGAAGCACACCAGCTCCCCGTCCTCGAGCACACACCATAGAAGCCGGTTCGGCTCCTGCTGGAAGTCCATCTTCTTGATCCGGTCCAGAAGGATGTGGTCAGCGAGGGCGTTCATGTCCGGGCCCACGAAGGAGTTCGTATCGAAGTCCGAGACATACTCTCTGATCTTTCGGCCAGCCCTCTGCACGAACAGCAGCACCTGCTCAATGCGTTTAGGCTGGACCTGGGACTTGCTGCCATAGGCGGTGTTCCTGGCAATGTTCGGTGGGTTGTTTGGAGTGATAGGGTCCGTGTTCTCAACCACGAACTCACCCCCCGCCGTCCCAATCACCAGCTTCTTGCCGGCGTTCATCCACTCGATGACGTTGACCGTATCGGTGTTGAGCGTGAATTGGAGCGCAGACACATCGGTATCTGTCACCTTGTGGTCTTCGTACTCACCTGTTCTAGAAGCCCACATCGTCTGGAGGTTACCCGCAGCTCCAGCGAACCAGAGCCGATCCTCGAAGAAGGTGAGCGCCCGCGGGAAGCCATTGCTCCCGCCCCAGGCTCCGTGGGCCCAGAGGTCAGTCGACAATTCCACGACGATGCCAGCCGATGAATAGAGCGTGTGTCCCCTCCCGTCCTCGTCTTTCAGCTCGAAGCGATTGACATCCAGAACCTCACCAACGGTGAACTTGCGGTTATTTATCTCGGTCATTCCGACCACGTCCTGAATCCAGACTTGATCCCCCTCGCGAATCAGATGCCCGTTAGCAGTGACTACAACGGGGTCGGCCTGCGTAGCACCGGAGATGACCACATCCGCGTGGACGGTTCCCGACGGCAGTTGCCTGATGACAGTCGCAGTTACCCGATTGGCATTTGTGAAGGCCGTGATCTGGACATACCCCTCACCCGAGTGGAGATAGAGCCAGTTGAACTGACCATCCAACTCAGTCCCCACTTCATGGACAGGAGCACTCGTCCCAGTCAGGCCCGCGCCAGCCGCCAACTCCACAAACTCGTATACGTTGCTCTCGAAGAAGACCTCATCTCCGAGGACAAAGACAGAATTGTAGAGAGTCTGGTTCGTACCCGCTTCCCACTCCCCACGGTGCGACTGGACGATTTCGCGTAGCTTGAAATATCCATTCACCATCGCTGAGGTAAAGATCCCGTCACCTGAGGTGAGCGTTATGCCCGTGCCCGTCACCGCGCTGGCGTTGACACGGCTCTGGTCGTCCAGGTTCTCGGGTGCGAATGGCTGGAAGTCGAAATCTATCGAGGTGATCGTCCAGACGTCGTGATCCGTACGCTCGAGCTTTCGAGGGTTGAAGTCGGGATGGGCGATGTATAGGACGTCTGCAGACTGCACCGTAGCGAGGGCCTCCAGGTCAGCAGTCGTGTAGGGAGTGACGAGCTCGAACACCCGCCCCGATGTGCCTGCCGCGGCAGCACCTGCTGCAGCGGTCCCGTCCAGATCGAACTCGTCCGTGTCAAACACCGTGATATCGAAGAACTTGTTGTCGATCGCGGCGATCCCGGTGCCTGCTATGAAGACCTGATCGCCAGTGGAGTAACCATGCACCGTAGACGTGGTGATGCGGATGGGAGTGGTGTTCGCGACATCCGAGATGGTGAGGTTCGCATTCAGCACCACCCCATCGTTCCGGTACACCCGCATGTAGAGGTTCCCGAACTCGAGGATGTAGGCCTGCGTAGTGCTGAACTCGAATGGGATCAGACGGGTCAGAGCGGTGGAGTCCTTGACCTCCTTCACGAAGCGGGTACCGCTACGCTTCAGCGCTCCACCCTGTACCAGGGGTAGGAAGTTCTCGAGCTTGGAGACCCCGGCGCCGTACTTGTCTACGTCGACACGGCCCTCCATGCGAGGGGAGAGCTCCCCGGCATTGAAGCTCGTCTGGATCGGGCTGTCCTTTGCCACTGGCCTCTCAGCGGTCGAATCGCCGGGCGGTCACGCTCCCCGACAACCTCGAGAGGATCCACTCATCCTCCTCTATCGGCTTGGCGGACTGCTCCAAGGAGTCGGTGTGCTTCGACCGGGAGAGGAAGAGCTCCCACTCCCTGAGTGCGTTCTCCCGCTTCCTGCCTGACTGGGTGAGCTCCTCGTTCAGCTCCAGAGCCAGCCGATAGGCCAGGGTATTCACCAGAGCAGGACGGTACTGAGTCACGTCCCTTTGTCTGAAGATGTACTGGATCGGGACGGTGAGAGACTCGTCCGTGTGGAGCTCGCCGTTCTCCACCATCCAGAGAGCCCTGGACCCAGTGAGCTCCACGACCCTGAGATGGTCCGACGGGAGAGCGTACCGGGCCCCATACCCTGAATCCGGCACGAAGGGAGTGCGGGCCTTCTTGACCGTACCACCGGAGCTGTAGGCAGTGTGAGTCGTGCCGTCCTCACCCGAGAGCTCGAAGGTGTTGGTCGGCGCCGGCAGGGGACTGGCAACCCTGAACCACCGGTCGTTGAGCTCGGTCATCCCAGCCACAGCCTCGATCAGGATGTCATCATTGACCGAGTACCCGTGAGCAGCCGAGGTGGTGATGACCACCGGGTTGGCACCTGTGGCTGCCGTGATGGTGAAGGCTGAGTTGAGCCGCGCCGCCCTCGTCCGCTTCGTGCAGTTCGCCCAGGGGTGGCTCTCGAGCACCTCGTCTCGGATGTTGTCCCACGCATCAAACGTAGCCTTCGACCGCTTCGCACCCGGGAGACGCTGCACTGTGCCACCCGTAGCCTCTGCCGTGTAGCTACTCCCGTCCTCCTCGAGTAGCTCGAAGGTGGTGGTGCTCAGGACGTTGATCTTGAAGACCCGCCCGTTGACCTCGGTCATCTCGACATTGGCGCGGATCAGGACCAGCTCGTCATCGAGGTAGCCATGGACTCCAGTCGTAACCACGACCGGGTTCGCAGCAGTGGCAGACGTGATAGCAACCGAGGCCTCGGGTACGAGGCGAGCATCCCCGACTCTGGAGAGAGCGCGGTTCCAGATGTCCACTTCGTGTAGCGCCATGCGGTCCTAGTGGGGCCGGGAGGAACAGGTACCTCCCGACCCCGAGGGGCTAGACAATGGCTCGCCTAGCTTAGTCACCGGATGTGTAGAAGACCTCGAACAGCATCGTCGCAACACTCGCCGTGAAGGCGATGGTCGCGGTCATGGTCAGGTCAAACGAGATCAGCGGATCCACCGTGTAGGTCGCTGCATCACTGAGATTGACCATCTCCCACAATGCGTCACCACGGTTGATGCTCGCGACATCGCCAAGCGCGAAACGTGTCACCCTGGCGACGGCTGTGGTCACCGTCACTGCCGTGGTCGACCACTGGTCTACGCAGTTCGCGGAAGGCAGCGCCCCGTCATGGGCGATACCTGTTTCGTAGACCCCGATGTCCACCGCGCCGGCAGTCGTGCCACCATCGCTGGTGAAGTAGAACTCGTGGATGCGATCGCCTGACTTCATCGACATCATGCGGATCTGATCGCCGATGCCCACATCAGTGCCGACCGTAATCTTGGCCCTCTTCCAGCGCAGCCGAGAGTGACCGATGCCACCCCCTGCGCGGCGCTGACTGTCGAGCCCTAGGGCCTCTGCGAGAGCACCCTCGCCGGGGCCTACCGTTCCTGAACTGTTGAAATGATCTGAGAAGTTGTTGCCCATGATGGAACCTCAAACGTGTTGGTGGATGGGGGCGAGCACGACCCCGCACCAGCCCCCAGCCACCTGCTTCCGGGGAAAGGGATATTCAGTTTTTCAAACGCGGAGCCTTAGGCCTCCGAACAGATAATCCGTACGACCTTCTCCTCCTGGGTCCGGGTCGCACCGATCGTTGCCGCGACGTACACCTGGGTGGCGTAGGACTTGTCAGGTCGCCGATCGATCTCGGTCCTGAGGTCTTCCCACATGCCCATGTGCATTCCAGATGGCACCCAGACAGGGATGGACCTATCCGTGCCCGAGAGCGGTAGACGCTCACTCAGAACGAAGTTGAAGCCCATGAACTGCGCCACGACACCACTAGCCAACGGCTTCGTGAGGTTGGTGTCGATGCTCTGCAGCTCACCAATCCCAAGAAGGTCATCGTGCTGTTGAGCCGAGATAGCGCAGAAGGCTTGCTCACGGTCCAGGTCGACTTCCGCAGCTAGCAGGAGCTGCTGCGCTTCCCGCAGCTTCGGAAGGGTCAGCCCCGCCGACGTACTCGCAGCCTGTTGCGATGCCGGGAAGGTGGTGCTGGTCGTGCCGTTCTCTCCCGTGAGGGAGGTTCCGAAGAAGGCCGCGATGATCTCGTCATCAATGGCACGGCCAATCGCGTGAGCACCATTCTGGGCGTAGGACGAGGTCGGATCGATCAGCATCCGTAGCTTGTCCTGCGTGTCGATTAGATCCGCCCACTCGTAGTCCTCGGGGAAGACCCACCGAGCTGCCGCCGGGGTGTCGATCAGTGGCGTATCGGCGTGACGACTGGTCTTCTTCTGCGCCGTCACTGCGCCGATCTGCTCTACCGCCTTCCCGGCCTTACCGGTGTAGGAGTCGGTCCCAACCTTGTCGCGGAACCGGCTGCCCATCTGTTGGAGCAGCAGCTCTACGTTCGTCTTGTACTGCTGGACAAAATGTGTCGGTACGTTGACTGACATGTTCTTAGCCTCGAAGGCCACGACGCACTGCGTGCGTCTGCGAGGCTTGTCCGCTCGAAAGCGGGGCCAGCACTATTCCTGATCGGCACTACGGCTTGTCCGGTCGCCACTCCGGGGCCTTGATTGGCTGTAGGGCTTGTCCGCTCGCCACTGCGGGGCCTGATCAGAATGTGCTGGGCCGGTAGGCCCCAGGCGTTTAGGAACCTACCGGCTTATCAGCAATGCACGAGACTCTGAAACTCTAAGTCTGTTCTCCAGGATACGCAAGCTGGTGGAGCCTGCTCATCTTGTCCTTCGCTGCCTGGTGACCTGGATTGTTCCGGTTCTGGTAGGCCGCGAGGAAGTCCTTGTCCATGTGAAGCTCGTTGATCTGGGTCTGGGCTACAGCAGGGGTCGTGCCGAGTTCCGTAGTTTCCACAGCCTCACCCGGGAACTTGTGCTCGGACAGAGCTCGACCAATCTTCGCTGCACCACGCCACAATCCCTTCGCGCCGCTCGGATCCTCCTCCGATGCTAGCCCGCCCTCTATCGCCTCGAGCCACTGCTCAGAGAGACCGAACACCGCAGCGAAGCGCTTCGCGTGCCCCATGTTGGCTTCGTACTCAGCCCCCCACTCAGTCCTCATCTGCTGCTCAGCCACCTGGACGTTCTGGTTCTGCGCCTCAGTCTGGCCCTGGACGATCGTCTGGAGCTCGGTCTGATAAGCATCGAAGATGGCCCGGGTCTGACGCTGATTGAGCCCAGCAGCAAATGCCCACTCCCTGAACTTGGGAGCCAGGTCCACCGACCCCTCCCCCACCTGCGCCTCGGGGAGCTCGTACTTCTCCGCTGACTCAGGACGTCCGAGCCTGGTGTAGAACGCTCCCATCTGCTCGGCGTTGTCCGGGTCCTTGGGCAACTCAACTACGCTCTCCGCTGACATACCCCTGACATGCTCCGCGTGGCGGTAGCTGGTCAACATCTCACCCGGGCCCTTCCACCCCTTGTTCTCGATGAACCCGACATCCTCCGCAGCCATCCCCTCCGTCCATGACGGTGTCGCTGCTGGCGCTGGTGTAGCCGGTGCAGCCGGCTCGGCTGGCGGTACTGCTGCTGGTGATCCTGGTGCTCCCATTACTCATCCCCCTCAAAGTAGAGTCGCGCCCTCTGCGCGAGGTTCTCGATGTCTTCCCAGCTCAGGTTCAAGGTGTTCTGAATCCTGAGCCAGACCGATCTCTTGCCCTCGTTGAACGCCGTCATCAGCTCGCTGTCAGGGTCAAATGTGGGGCGCCGCGAGAAGCATTCCTGCTCGAGGTCAGCCAGCACAATCGCGGCGTCGTTCGTCCCGGTGAAGCAGGCCTCGTAGGCCCTGCGTACGATGTCAAGGTTCTCCTTACGCCCCACCCGGCACCACACCACCCGGAGTCTGAGGTGCAGCCGCCTGAGCCTGCGCCGTGTCCTTGCTCGCCGCGGCTACCTGCGCCTGAACCTCAAGCCCCTGCTGGATCTGCTCCTGCTGCTCCCGGGCCTCCCTGCGCTCCTCGAGCTCCTCCTTCGTCCTGAGGATCGTCGTGGGCGCTCCCTCCACCTCCTGGGATAGGCGGATGACCTCGTCGCCCTTGATGATCTCCATCGCGCTCGGGTCGAACTGACCGATCAGGATGGCTCGCTCGATCGTGCGGTCAGCACCGGAGAGCTCGTTCGTCCGCTGGAACCGGGTAGCATCGGACTCGTAGACGATCTCGTACTCACCCTCCGCCTCAGCCAGCAGACCCGGGAGCTCGGGCAGCAGGCCGTTGCGGAACATGATCCCCACCTCTCTCTCTATCTGCGGGCCCAGCATCTCTGATTGCTGCCGGCCTACAGTGGGTGCCAGGAACTGCCCCTTCTCCTGAGCTCGAGCCAGGACCTCCGTGGCCGTCATCGCGGGACTCGCGTCCTGCAGGATCTGGAAGAGGTCCACGAAGAAGGCGCGGTTGATCACCTCGCGCTCCTTCTCCAGCATTCCCTCCGTCAGATCAAGCCGGCCACCAGTGACCAATGGAACGATCAGCGGGTTGCCCTTCGCGTCCACCCCACCGTAGTTCAATGCGTTGGGCCAGAGCCTGACTTCCTTCGTCCCAGAGTTCAGAACGCCAGCATCGTGTACCAGTAGAGGCGGATCGACTATCCGGTGCCCCGCACGGATGAAGGTCTTCATCATCTCCTGCGTCATCTTGAGCGACGGCAAGACCAGCATCGCCGGGGACCGACCATGAGTCTCGGCAGGGTTGACCGTGTACCTGGAGTATTTGTACGGCAACTCGTGGAACCCACCCTCGTCAATCATCATCCGGTCCTCGATGCTGATGTACACCGACCTGAAGGGCATGTTGAGTGAGTCGAGGAGTTGGGGGTCTCTGTTCTGCCTGGGGCCTACGAAGTGCAGGATCGGGAACATCTTCATCGGGTCGACGGATAGAGCCGTGAAGACCTTGTCCGGTATCGCATCACCCCACTGGTCGTGGATCGCCTTCGCGCTCATCTCATACTTGCGGTAGATGGTGTCGATCTTTCCATGGTGGTTGGTCAGTGGGTAGATCTGACCGATGTGGCAGTACTTGTACCGGACACCTACCTGTGGGTTCTCAGGTGAAGGCTCGAGCTCGTCGATGAACAGACAGTCATTCCCAAACGCACCGAGTGACTTGTACCCCTCGTGCTTCTGGGAGTAGTAATTTGCGTCGGGCCGGTCCCTCATCTTGAAGAGCAGATCCGTCACCTCCTCAAACCAGGCCTTGACCGCTGCGTCCTTGTTCAGCTCCTCATTGCTCGCCTTCAGCCTGTGCCACTTCTGAGCTCGAGGGGTGAGGAGTGACTCTAGAACCGCCGCGAACTTCTCAAGGGCCAGAGCTCCAGTCGCATCGAAGATGGTCTGGCTCCTGCGTACACCTGGACTCTGGGTAGTGGTGAAGTCAGCTGCTGCCGGCCAGATGATCTCTGAGATCTCCTGCCAGTGGCTGTCCCAGTTC
>Ga0255048_10000384_pt1 | contig 35219 bp, 34 predicted proteins | sample JV7_2_2_MG_FD_183619 | JGI IMG/M metagenome (GOLD analysis project Ga0255048, IMG submission 183619) | Seawater microbial communities from Jervis Inlet, British Columbia, Canada - JV7_2_2 | ecosystem: Environmental > Aquatic > Marine > Inlet | place: Canada: British Columbia | collected 2016-10-06
GAGGTGCTTACGCCCGATCGCGACCGCGATGGCTGGCACTCGGACCGGTCGGTCGTGTTGGCGATTACCGACGACGCTCCGTTCCTGGTCGACACGGTTCGGATCGTGCTCGAGCGCCACCAAATCGTGACCCACCTGCTGGTGCACCCGATGTTGCGCGTCGACCGTGACGCTGCCGGTGACCTGGGCGGAATCGGGATCGGCGACGAACGATACGGCGAATCGGTCGAGGCGTGGACCCAGGTCGAGATCGATCGGTGCGACACCGAGCAGGCCGAACGGTTGAGCGCAGATCTGTCCCGCGCGATCGCATCGGTGCACCAGATCGTCGGCGACTTTGCATCGATGCGCGAGCGGATGCTCGCCCACACTCATCTCGACCCGATCCTCGATTGGCTCGCTGAGGGCAAGTTTGTGTTTCTGGGTACGGCCACCTACGACCTTGGGCCCGAGGGGCCGGTGTGTCGCCCCGAGTCGCAACTCGGCGTGCTGTCGGGCGCCTGTGAGATCGACCCCGACATCGACGCCCAGGGTGCTGTCGTGGCGGTCGCCCGGTCGAGTCAGATCTCTTCTATCCACCGGGCCAGCCGTCTCACGGTAGTCACGGTGCTGGTAACCGATGATCACGGTCAGCCGACAGCGGAGCGCTTCGTCGGCCTGCTGGCGTCGACGGCCTATCGCCAAAGTGTGATGACGATTCCCTCGGTGGCCGAGCGCGCCTCCGCCGTGCTCGGCCTCACCGAACCGCATGCCAAGACGCACACAGGACGCTCGATGCGCACTGTGATCGAAACCCTGCCCCGCGAACTCGTGTTCGAGCTTGACGCCGACCGCCTGGCGCAGCTGGTGATCGACGTCGTCAGCCTGCAGGAACGTCAGATCGTGAGGGTCTTCGACGTCCCCGAGCCTGTTGGACGCTCATCGACCATTCTCGTGTACCTCCCCAAGAGCCGGTTCAGTGCCCAGCTGCCCGAGCGGGTTGCCGACATAGTTGGCGAGGCGTACGAGTCGCCGACCCGCGATCTCGAGTCGCTGATTGGATCCGGCAACCTGGCACGCATCACCTTCACGATCGACCGCGGCGAAAGGTTGCCAGACCTCGACGACCTGTCCGATGACGTCGACACTTACACCACGGCTTGGATCGATCGTGTCGCCGACGTAGCCAACCACGAATTCGGTGAGTCGCGTGGGGCATCGCTGGTGCAGCGGTTCGGTTCGTCGATACCCGATGAGTATCGCACCAGTGTCGATCCTGCGACGGCGGTCGGCGATTTCGCCCGGCTCGACCGGTTGCTCTCTGATCAACGCTCAACGCTGACCGCGCTGACGCGCACGATCGACGCTCCGGACGGCGTGTGGCGGATGCGCGTCTACAACAAGGGTGAACCGGTCGCCTTGTCAGACTTGTTGCCATTGCTCGGGTATCTCGGTCTGCGGGCCCTTGACGAGCATCCGTATCGCCTCGTGATCGAAGACACCGAGTGCTTCGTGTACGACATCGGAGTTCGAGTGCCCGAAGGCGTACAGATCGGCGACCTGCGGCACACCGAGGTGCGCAGTGCGCTCGAAGGTCTGCTGGCTGGAACGATCGAACCCGACGGTTTCAACCGCCTGATCCTGCTTGCCGGCCTGACCGCCTCGCAGGTCGGCGTGCTGCGTAGCTATGCCAAGTACGCCCACCAGACCAGTTTCGCGTTCAGTCAGCGGTATGTCGAAAACACTCTCGCCCGCCTGCCGCTGCTCGCCACGCTGATCGTCGATCTGTTCGAGGCCCGCTTCGATCCCGACATCGACGAATCCGAACGGGCTGTGATCGTCGATGCCACCAAATCGGCAGTGCGAGCGGCACTCGACGACGTGCAGTCGCTCGACGACGATCGGATCGGGCGCACCTTCCTGGCCCTTGTCGAGGCGACGGTGCGCACCAGCGCCTACCAGGGGACGTCGACGCTGGCGTTCAAGTTCGACCCGTCGATGGTGCCCGACCTTCCCGAGCCACGCCCGGCCCACGAGATCTATGTGTGCTCGTCGCGTGTTGAGGGCATCCATCTGCGCGGTGGAGCGATCGCCCGTGGTGGCTTGCGGTGGAGCGATCGGCCCGAGGACTATCGCACCGAGGTACTTGGCTTGGCGAAGGCCCAGATGGTGAAGAACGCGGTGATCGTGCCGGCCGGCGCCAAGGGCGGCTTCGTGCTCAAGCGCCCCAAGCCGACCGTCGCCGAGAACCGCCAAGAGGTGGTCGAGTGTTACCGCATGTTCGTGTGCGGCTTACTTGACCTGACCGACAACGTGGTCGACGGAGAGATCGTGCATCCTGATCGAGTTGTTCGCTACGACGGCGACGACCCATATCTCGTCGTCGCCGCCGACAAGGGCACGGCGACGTTCAGCGATACCGCCAACGAGTTGTCGGCCGAGTATGGCTTCTGGCTGGGCGATGCGTTCGCCTCGGGTGGTAGCGCCGGATATGACCACAAGGGGATGGCGATCACCGCCAGAGGAGCATGGGAGAGCGTGCGCCGCCATGCGACCGTTCTCGGCAAGAATGCCGACACCGACGAGTTGACAGCGGTCGGTATCGGTGACATGTCAGGTGATGTGTTCGGCAACGGGATGCTGTGCTCGAAGCATCTCAAGCTGATGGCGGCGTTCGATCATCGCCACATATTTCTCGACCCCGATCCCGATCCGGGCCGTTCGTACGACGAACGCTTGCGACTATTTGAAACACCGAGATCGTCGTGGGCCGACTACGACATCTCGCTGATTTCCGAAGGCGGGGGCGTGTTTGCCCGCACCTCGAAGTCGATCGAGATCACGCCTCAGGTACAGGCCGCGCTGGGAATCAGCGACGACCGTCTTACGCCGAACGGGTTGATTCAGGCGGTGTTGCGTGCTCCGGTCGATCTCTTATGGAACGGCGGAATCGGCACCTATATCAAGTCCTCGACGGAGACGAATGCGCAGGTTGGTGACCGATCCAACGATGCCCTGCGGGTCGACGCCGACGAGCTTCGCTGCCGGATCGTCGGTGAGGGCGGCAATCTCGGGGTGACACAGCTCGGCCGCGTCGAGTATGCGATCGACGGTGGGCTGATCTACACCGACGCGATCGACAACAGCGCCGGTGTCGATTGCAGCGACCACGAAGTCAATATCAAGATCCTGCTCGGTGCCGTGGTCTCCGACGGCGAGATGACACTCAAGCAGCGCAACAAACTCCTCAAAGAGATGACCGACGAGGTCGCGGAATTGGTGCTCGACAACAACCGAGCACAAACTCTGGCGTTGTTGATCGCTCGTACGCAGGGCCTGCCGATGGTGAACGTGCACGCCCGGTATCTCGACCTGCTCGAAAAGGAGGGCTGGCTCGATCGGGAGCTCGAGTTCCTGCCGAACGACAAACAGATCGCCGAGCGTCAGTCGAGCGGATCGGGTTTACGTACGCCCGAGTTCGCCGTAATGATCGCCTACACCAAGAACGCCAACATCACCGAGATCCTCGATTCGGATCTGCCCGACGTTCCCGTGCTGCAGAACGATCTCGTCTCGTACTTCCCGACACCGCTGCGTGAGAAGTACCGCGACTACATCGGTCAACACCGCTTGCGTCGCGAGATCGCCGCCACGCAACTTGTCAACCAGATGGTCAACCTGTCGGGGATCTCTTACCACAACCGCATGACCGAGGACACCGGCGCCCTGGTCAGCGATGTGGGTAGGGCGTGGCTGGTCGCCCGCGAGGTGTTGGGCTTCCCAGAATGGTGGGACGAGATCATCGAGTTGGGCGGACTCGCTCTCGATGACCGGCTCGAGTTGCTGCTCGACTGCCGGCGTACCGCCGAGCGTTGCTCACTGTGGTTCCTGCGTCATCGGCGGCCACCGGTCGACATCGACGAGGAGGTCGCCCGTTTCCGTCAGCCGATACAAGCGCTCGCGCTCCAACTCGGCGGCTGCCTGAAGGGCCCGATGCAGCGTGCGATGACCTCGCTGGTGGAGCAACGAATCGAGCAAGGTGTTCCCGAAGAGTTGGCCGAGCGGTCGGCGGTGTGGCGATTACTGCACACGGCATTCGACATGATCGAACTGGCCGATCGGGATGGCATCGCGCCGACCGAAGCCGCTTCCGCCTATTGGGAGCTGTTCGACCGATTCGAGTTGATGTGGCTGTGGGATGCGATCGGGGCGCTGCCGCGCTCGGACCGCTGGCAAACCCAGGCCAGAGCCGCGCTGCGTGACGACCTGTTGACGGCATTGGCCGAACTCTCCAGCAATGTGATCGAGGCGGGCGACGGTTCGGTCGACTCGTGGTTCGGCGCCAACGTGCGTGCGGCCGGACGGGCACTTTCTTTGATGACCGAGATCAGGCGCGCCGAGTCGTTTGATGTCACCAATCTCTCGGTCGCCTTGCGCCAGCTCCGCAACCTGGCAAAGACGTCGGTGCGCGACGCCTGAGCGACGCCGTGGGAACGGTCGAAACCGGTAGCGTCGGCAACGTCATGTCGACCTCCTCTCGCTATCGATTCGCCCCGTCGCCGACCGGTTTCTTCCATGTCGGCGGAGCTCGCACGGCACTGTTCAATTGGGCCCTTGCCCGCTCGAGCGGCGGCACGTTCGTGTTGCGGATCGAGGATACCGACGAGGTCCGCAACCGCCCGGAGTGGACGCAGGGCATCATCGATTCGCTGGCGTGGATCGGCATCTCGGCGGACGACCCGCACTTCGAGGGTCCGTTGTTCCAGAGCGATTACGCAGATGCCCATCTCGTCGCCGCACAGCAGCTTTACGAGGGCGGTCACGCCTACTACTGCGAGATGACGCCGGACGAAATCGAGGCGCGGGCCGACGCCGAGGGTGTGACGGGGTACGCCGGATGGTCGCGCGATCTCGGGTTGGGGTCGGGTCCGGGCCGGGTGCTGCGATTTCGGGTACCCGATGGCTCGACTCGGGTCAGCGACCAGGTGCGTGGCGAGGTCGAGTTCGACAACTCGACGATTGAGGATTTCGTGCTCGTGCGCAGCAACGCGACCCCGGTGTTCATGCTCGCCAACGTGGTCGACGACATGTCGATGGGCATCACCAACGTGGTGCGGGCCGAGGAGCACCTGCCGAACACGCCCAAGCAGCAGATGATCTGGCAGGCACTGGGCCACGAGCCGCCGTTTTGGGCGCACGTGCCGGTTCTGGTCAACGAGCAGCGCAAGAAGCTCTCGAAGCGGCGCGACAAGGTGGCGCTCGAGCAGTACCGCGATGAGGGTTATCTCGCCGATGCGATGGTCAACTACCTGATGACGCTCGGCTGGTCGCCGGGCGAGCAGGAGATCCAGCCGTGGTCGGTGATGGAGGCCGCATTTCGGCTGGAGGACGTAAACCTCTCGCCGGCGTTCTTCGACGTCAAGAAGCTGGGTGCGTTCAACGGTGAGTACATCCGGATGTTGTCGGTCGATGAATTGGTCTCGGCCTGTTTGGCATGGCTGCCAAAGGGCTGGGATCGAGCTCGGTTCGCCGAGATTGCGCCCCACATCCAGCAGCGTCTGGTCACACTCGCCGATGCGCCCGGCGTTGTCGACTTCTTGTTCATGGATGATCCGGAGATCGATCAAGCGGCTTGGGACAAGGCCTTTGCTCCCGACTATGCCTCGCCGTTACTACACCACGTTGCCGAGGCGTACGAGACGTGCGACTGGGACCACGCCACGCTCAAGACCGTGATGGAAGAGCTGATGGCGGCGTTCGAGATCAAGCTCGGTAAGGCGCAGGCAGGCACGCGGGTCGCGGTGACGGGTCGTTCGGTCGGGCCGCCATTGTTCGAGGCGCTCGAAGTGATGGGCCGCCACGAATCGCTGCGCCGGATCCGCGCCGCACTCGATCGACTCGGCGGCTGACGAGGCTCACATGAGCGGCATTCTCCCTGAGGACGAGTTGGACTTCCGACCACTCGACGACATCGTCGACCGCTCGCCCGCAGCCCAGGTCGTTTCCGCTGAGACCCCGTGGTGGCGTATCGGTCCATCGTGGAACCGGGTCCTGATCGGTGTCTTCGTCGTGCTGTTCGTGTACTACGGAGTCACGTTGATCCAGGTGATGTCGGCTGCGCGGTCGCACGATTCGCCGCAGGTCGATGCGATTGTGGTGCTCGGAGTCGCCCAATACGACGGCCGTCCTTCGCCGCAGCTGGCGGCCCGGCTAGACCACGTCGTCACGTTGTGGAACGACGATGTCGCCCCGAGTGTCGTGGTGACAGGTGGCAATCAGCCCGGTGACCGCTTCACCGAGGCTGAGGCGTCGCGGGATTACCTGATCGACCGTGGCGTGCCCGAGGAGGTGATCTTGATGGAGGACGAGGGCAGTACGACCTACGAGTCGTTGGATGCCGTGGCAGTCTTGCTACAGGGCCTTCGTTCAGGATCGGGTGATGGCGATCGAGTCGAGGTTGTTGTGGTGACCGATCCGTACCACGCCTATCGATCGAAGCTGACGGCCCAAGAGGTGGGATTGAAGGCTCACGTCTCGTCGACCCCGACCAGTGTGGTGACCGGCTGGACGTCGCTGCGTCGTCAGGTGATCGAGGCGGCAGGAGTGTCTCTCGGTCGAATCGTCGGATTCGGCCGCCTCAGTGATCTCCCCGGCTGAGGCGGCGAACTCTCGGCAGCGACGCCGGCGTTCCGTTGAGGCGGAATTCGAGGGGTGGGCACGCTTAGACCCTGCGATACACTGCGTCGTCGCTCCACTGGGGTGTGGTGTAATTGGCAACACGAGAGTTTCTGGTTCTCTTATTCAAGGTTCGATACCTTGCACCCCAACCACCGGCGTCGTCCGGTTATTCAGCCCTGACGGTAACGTCGGGGACGCAGCTTGGCCCGTTCGTCTAGTGGCCTAGGACACCACCCTCTCAAGGTGGCGGCACGGGTTCGAACCCCGTACGGGCTACGACAGAAAGTCCAGGTCAGAGACCCTCGCAAGAGGGTCTCTCTCCCTTCCCGGCCTCGGTTGTCCGACGATGACTGGCGTGCCACGGGCCCCCGCTGCGGGGCCGAGTCGACGAGGGCTATCTCAGGCGCTCGGCAAGGCGCAAGGTTGCGGACTCGGCCGCACAGGGTCGAGCGGCCAGGGCTGCGGCGCTCAGCTGCGGTTACTGGCTCACGGGTAGCGACGCGGGTAGTCATCCGGATGGTCGTTCGTGCCCCCCGGCAGCCGAGAATCGACCACCAAGCGGAGGCCGAGGGAGCCGCTTTGCTCACGATTCCCGTGCACCACACTGGTGCCGCAGAGTGGCGCGAGTTAGGCGCTGGGAACCGGATTATGGAGCGCGCATTTTGTGCGGCTCTCCCTGACCGACCGCCGCTCGCATTGCCGGGTATGAGCGGCATGCACCGAGCGTCGCCGCGATTGTTCTGCTCGGTGGCTCACATGTATCGCCCGGTCCTGAGTGTAGGTCGTGGCAGTCCGAGCCGATGAGCGTCGCGGATGTGCGCCACGCATCGGTGCTACGTTCACTCGTCAATTGCGGGAACTTCGGGGAGCGAGGATCAGCGAGTGAGCGACGAAACACACCCCAAGCGATCGGAAGCGACGGCGTCTGGCGTGGTATCGCAGCACATCGTCGGTTTCATCGGGCCACCCGGCTGGGATGATCCGAGTCCAGATGAGTTCGCCCGGTTGACGGGAGTTTCGGCCATCGGTATGACGCTTGACCTCGGCGAGTTCGATTGGTCTCTCGACCGCATCGCCACGACGGAGCCGACGCTGGTCGAGGCGGCAGTCACCCTCGCCGGACGCGGGGCTTGTGTCATCGGCATCGTCGGGACTCCGTTCGGCTGGGCCGGACTCGCGCCGCGCGAGTCGCCCCGGGATCGCAGCGATCGGATCGCGTCTGAGTGCGGCGTGCCGGTCGTGAGCGCCGTTGCGGGGATGCTTGGCTGGCTCGACGACCTGGGAGTGAGTGCGGTTGCGCTCGCTGCGCCGTACTACGACGCCGAGTGGTGCGATCGCTGGGCGAAATTTGTGGCAGACGCTGGGTACGGCGTCACCAGTTGCGTGTCGATGGCAGATGTTGGAATCGCCGAACCTTTGAGCGCCGCCGATGAGACGCACTGGGCACCCACACCCGAGCAAATCGAGCGCACGGTGATTGGCGCATTGTGCGCTGGTGACGCAGATGCCGTGATGATGAGCGGAGCAGGTGCGCGCACGCTCGGCTGTCTGGATCGCCTTCGAGCGGCCACAGGTCGGCCGGTCGTGACCTCGGACCTGGGTCTGTACCGCGCGGTGTGCCAAGAGCTGGGTATCGCCGACGATGTTGGCATCTGGCATGACTCACCGGAACACTTGTGAGCGTCTCGCCGACCGACCGGCTCTACGCCATCGTCGAACAGGGTTTGTGCATCGGGTGCGGCCTGTGTCAGTCGGTCGCTGGACCCAATGTGGTGCGCGTCGTTCCAGCGGAATCCGGCTACCAGTATCCCGTTGTCGTCGGCGGCCTGGAGCACTCTGTGGTCGACACGATCTACGACGTGTGTCCGGGAACCCGTGTCAACGGACCGACGAACGAGTCGACAGCGAAATTGAACATCGACAAGGTCTGGGGTCGATGGAGTCGGATGGTGCGTGCGTGGGCGTCCGACCCTGAGGTCCGCTTCGAAGGGTCGACCGGTGGAGTGCTCACCGCACTCGGTCAGTATCTGCTCCGCACTGAACGCGTCGACTTCATCTTGCACGTGAAGCCCTCATCGACCGAGCCGACCTTCGGTGAGCCCGCCCTCAGCTTCACCGAAGCCGACGTTTTCAACTCCGGAGGGTCACGGTATGGACCAGCCGCGCCACTTCTCAACATCACCGACGTCCTGGATCGCGGACAGAACTTCGCCGTGATCGCCAAGCCGTGCGACATCGGAGCGGTTCGCAACTGGGCGCGACATGACGCTCGAGTCGACGAACTCGTCCGGTACTGGCTCACGATGGTGTGCGGCGGATACGGACCGCCGGCCTTCACCGATGAGTTCCTCGATCGCATCGGTATCGAGCGACGGGAGCTCACCGCATTTCGCTACCGCGGGCGTGGGTGTCCAGGACCCACGCGAGCAGAAACGGTCGAACGGGTGGAGGAACGGCACTACCTCGACTTCTGGGGCGACGACGAAAGCCAATGGTCGTTGCCCTGGCGCTGCAAGATCTGCCCCGACGGCATCGGCGAGAGTGCCGATATCGCGGCCGCCGACACCTGGCCCGGCGGTTCACCGACGCGCGACGACACCGTCGACGACCCAGGCACGAACGCCATCATCGCTCGCACCGGAGCGGGTCGCGAGCTCCTCGATGCCGCCGAACGCGATGGAGCGATCACCATCGAGTGCGACATCGCCCCCGATGACATGAGCACGTATCAGCCACATCAGATGCGCAAGAAGTACGCGGTCGCCCCTCGACTCGAGGGCATCGCCGACCACGGGCGGATCGTTCCCGACTTCAGAGGGCTGCGGCTCGACGAGCTCGCCGCCGAGATGCCGGTTCACGTCAACGAACGCCAACGCGAGGGTGCACGACAACGCATAGCGCAGGGCAAAGCCTCCGAAACGCCTCACGACTCACCTCGAGACTGACCCCTCGTCCATCGAACAGGATACGAGGCACAGTTCTCGATGCACCGCGGTCATACGCCTTCATACCTCGGGTCGCCGCTGGCCGCGTTCGTGGGTCGACCGCCCGAACTGACCCGGTACCGCACACCGATCGCGGTCTGTACCTCACCGGTGCGGGCACATTCCCCGGTGCCGGGATCTTCGGTGCGGCCGGTCGCAATACGGCCGATGTCGTCATGCGGCAGTTCGGCTGAGTTTGCTCTGGTCGACTTCTCCGGAGAAGCGGGCATCAACTATGATTATTGAGGGTCACTCAAAATTGTTGTGGCTCATAAACTTTATTGCGGTTCAACGACGTCCAGCGAGGTGCTTGCACTATGACCGATCATCTGTTCCAGAAGGACTTCATATCGACCCAGGATTGGTCGGTCGAGGACCTCAGAACCGCTATCGACGTTGCGGTTCGCCTCAAAGCGGATCGCCGGGCCGGAACGGTCCACGACCATATCCTGCGTGCCAAGACCCTCTACATGCTGTTCTTCGAGGAGAGCACCCGAACCCGTAACTCGTTCGAGACCGGGATGACGCAGTTGGGTGGGCACTCGGTGTATCTCACCCCGGCGGCGACACAGATCGGCCACGGTGAAAATGCACAGGACACCGGTCGGGTCTTGAGTAGCTACGGCGAGGGCATCGCCATTCGCGACTGCCGGACAGGGATCGGCCAGCGGTACCTGTACGAGATGGCTGATCACGCCGATGTACCGATCTTCAGCATGCAAGAAGACGTCGACCATCCGTGTCAGGCAATGGCGGACCTTATGACATTGGTCGAGCGGTTCGGTGCCGACCTCAGCGGTCGCAAGTTCGTGATCTCGTGGACCCATGCCCCCAAGTACGTCCGCCCACTCAGTGTGCCCCAGTCACTCGTGACGCTGATGCCACGATTCGGGATGGACGTCACCCTCGCCTATCCCGAGGGATACCACCTGATGCCCGACGTCATGGACACCGCTCGGGCCAACGCTGCCGAGGCGGGCGTCAACTTCACCGAGACCCACGATATGGATGAGGCCTTCGAGGGGGCCGACTTCCTCTACCCGAAGTCGTGGGGCCCGATCATGGTCACCGAGGAACAAGACGACGTGGAGGCGATGGCCGCCCAGCACACCGACTGGCGGGCAACGACCGAACGGATGTCCACGGCCAGCGACGACGCGGTGTACATGCACTGCATGCCTGTCGACCGCGGGCACGAAGCCGACGACGAGGTCATCGATGGGCCGCAATCGGTGATCTACCAGCAAGCCGAGAACCGGCTTCACATTCAAAAGGCCCTGATGGCACTCACGATGGGTGGTGACCTCTGAGATGGATGACCAAGTGCGCCTCGACGTCCCCGCCCACCTGGCCGACGGCGCCGACCGGGTCAAGGCCGCCGCTCCGGCTCTGGCCGACGCCCAAATAGAATTCCTCTCCGACATCATCCGACATCGGACCTACACCGGCGAGGAGGGACCGGCGGTCGAGCGCACCCTGGAGGAGATGCGGTCGAGCGGATTCGACGATGTCCGTCCGGCGAGCGCTGGCGACGCGCTCGGCGTCGTCGGGAGTGGGCGGTACCAACTCCTGTACGACGCCCACCTCGACCACAACCGGATCTCCGATGAGTCGGAGTGGCCGTATCCGCCGCTCGAGCCCACGGTCGCCGATGGCAAGCTGTACGGGCTCGGGGCGTCGGACTGCAAAGCGGGCGTCGCCACGATCGTGTATGGCGCCCGTCTGGCCGCCCAGCTCGGCCTGACCGGTGACTGCACCATCACCGTGCAGGGTGCAACGCTCGAAGAGGACGCCGAGGGTTTCGCGATGCGAAATCTGATGGAGGTTGACGGCTTCCCGAGACCCGACGCCGTCCTGTTGGCCGAGGCCTCCGACCTCACGCTCCGCCGCGGCCATCGTGGCCGCTGCGAGGTTCGAGTGAAGGTGCGCGGTCAATCGGTCCACGCCAGCACGCCCGAGTTGGGTGACAACGCGATCTTGAAGATGCGGCCGATCCTCGACGCCATCGACGCAATGACGCCGACTCTGCCGACCGACGACATCCTCGGTCAGGGCACTCAAGCGATCACCCTGATCGAAGGGCCAAACACGCCCAACAGCGTCCCGTCGTGGTGCGAGGCCACGATCGACCGGCGGCTCACGCCCGGTGAGACTCCCGAGAGCGTTCTGGCCGAGATCGATGCCGCGGTCGCGCCGCTGGGCGGCGAGGCCAGGGTGCCGATTCAAGCGGTGACGAGCTGGACCGGCCTCGACCTGAGTGGTCCTGCGTTCTATCCGGGCTGGCTGCTCGACGCAGACGACCTCCTCATCACGGCCGGCCAGCTGACGTGCGCCGCACTCTGGGGCGAGGCCCCGCCGGTCGACATCTGGACATTCAGTTCAAACGGCACCTATTCGGCAGGGGTGGCCGGCATCCCGACCTTGGGGTTCGGTCCGATGGAGCAACAGTACGTTCACACCGCGCTCGACCAGATCGATCTGGTCAAGCTGCTCAAGGGTGTCATGTTCTACGCCCTGTTTCCCGCCGCCTATGCCCACGTTCGCTCGGGTTGACCGTCGGCGACTGCGTCACCGCGCCAGATCAGCCCCAGCGTTGAAGGGATTCGATGCTCCTGAGGGTGTCGACCGGCGTCAAGCGACCGATCGGCCCGGTCGCGTACACGGCGTGAGCGACCGTGCCGTCAGGGCGCAGCACGAAACCGGTGGCATGCAGGAAACCGGGATCAGGCTCGATGATCGCCCCAGTGAGTTCATGGACCCGTTCGGTATCGGCGCTGTGGAGCACGGGATAGCCGCCGAGGCGGAGCCCGTCCACCATGCTCTGTGTCGTGTCACGATCGTCAGCGGAGAGCGCCACGATTTTGGTGTCGTGTTCGTCGAGCAGGGGAACGACCGCGTTGAAGTCAGCCAACTGCTGACGGCAGTACATTCACCAATGTCCTCGGGAGAACAACACGACGCCCCAGGATCCGTCGAACAGATCAGGGATCGTGACCGAAGTGTCATCGAGGCTCAAGGCGGTCAGCTGCGGGAACTGATCGCCGGCATCGAGTCGCGTTTTCTGTGTTATCGACATGTGAGAGATCTCGGTCTGCGCCTTCGCTGTGTGCCAGCTACAGCTAGTATATACCAATCAAACTTTGCACGTAGCAAACCGACGCCTGTGTTCGAGCCCACGATTGGAACACCACATGGCAACGACATCGCGGAGGCTGTGGGATTCCTCGCCTCGCCTGCCGCCGATTACATCAGTGGTATCGCGTTACCGGTCGATGGCGGCTATCTCGGACGCTGGCCTTCAGACAGGGGGAGTTAAATGGAACATCAAGCGACCAGCGTGAACCCACTCGTACGGCGCATCTCGAGGCTCGCCGGTCCGCCACTGTTCGTGCTCGTGATCGCCGGATGGTGGCTCGTGGCCGAGACCGTCTACGGCGACCGAAGCTTCCTCTTGCCACCACCACAGGACGTGTGGACCGCCGCCAAGGACAACTTCTCGTCGATCTTCGAGGCCACCCGAATCACATTCGTGGAGGCGGCGGGCGGGTTTGTCGCCGCGATCCTCGTCGGTCTGACGATCGCGGTGGTCATGAGCAGAGCGAAGTCGCTGGAGCGAGCGCTCTATCCATACGTCGTCCTGCTCCAGACCGTGCCGATCATCGCTGTGGCGTCGATCATCGTCTTGTGGTTCGGACGAGCAGCGGTCGATCATGATCATCAGCTTCGTGATCTCGCTGTTCCCGATCGTCAACAACTCGCTGCTCGGCCTGATTTCGACCGACCGCTCGCTCGTCGACCTGTTCCGCCTGCACCGGGTCGGATTGGCGACCGAGTTCTGGCGACTCAGGCTTCCCGCCGCGGCGCCGTACATCATTGCCGGGCTCAAGATCTCAGCTGGGCTGTCCGTGATCGGCGCGATCGTAGGGGAGTTCATCATCGGGGCTAGTGGCAGCGAGGGCGGACTGGGCGTCAAAATCATCTTCGCCCAGGCACGGTTGCAGACCGACCTGCTGTTTTCCCTCGTGGCGGCGGCCACCACGCTCGGCTTCTTCTTCTTCTCCGTCGTCAGCTGGGTCGGGCACCTGTTCTTGCGGACATGGCACGAGTCCGCCAGTGACTGACACGGCACCAGGAGCTTTGAACCGATGACATCGACCAACAGATTCGAACGTGACCTCGAGCCGCTGGGCGGGCTCGTCGCTGCGGTCACCGGGTCCGCCAAGGGAATCGAAGCAACCATCGCCGAGACCCTCCATCGAGCCGGCGCCTCGGTGGCGCTGATCGATCAGAACGACTCGTTCGACCTCTCGCGGTTCGAAGACGATCCGGACCGCACCGTCACCACCTGGGTTGCGGACCTCATGGTTGAGGACGACGTCACCGGTGCCTTCGGTGGGATCATCGACCACCACGGCCGGATCGACATCCTGGTCAACAACGCCGGCGTGGCGCTCGGGCTGGAACGGAAGCCGTTCTGGGAGCTGACCACCGAGGAGTGGGACTTCGCGATGGCGGTCAATGCCCGGTCTGCCTTCTTCTGCGGTCGATCCGCCGTGCCGGCCATGATGAACTCGGCGAACGGGCGGATCGTGAACATCGCCTCTGACGCCGTGGCATCCGGTGTCCCCAACTGGATCCACTATGTGGCATCGAAGGCGGCTGTGGTCGGGATCACGCGGGCGATGGCAGCCGATCTCGGGTCCAGTCGCATCACGGTGAATGTGATCGCACCAGGTCTGACCAGCACGGCCAACGTCGCCAGCCGGCTCTCGAGGAGTACCGGCTCGAGATCGCATCAGCCCAGATGGTTCCGGATCCGGTACTCGAAGATGACATCGCCTCGACGGTGCTCTACCTGTGCAGTCCGGCCGCCCGCTTGGTCACCGGTCAAACGATCATGGTCAACGGTGGTCGGACCATCGCCGGACTGTAACGACCCCGATTCCCACAGAGACCGATCGGCGATTCCGCTCGCCGGGCCCCTCGATTGCGTAGGTGCGGGATCGCTCGGGTGATCATCGCTCTCCGATAGATTTCCGTGAGCAGAGGTTTCGTATACCGACCAAGAGTTGAGGAGGCAAATCGGCATGAGCGTGGGCACAGCACTGCGAAAGCGACGCAATGAGGTCGGCATGACGTTACGCGAACTCGCCGAGCAGTCCGAGCTGACCAGCGGCTACCTCTCACAGGTCGAGAACGACTTGGTGTCGCCCTCGCTCAAGTCGCTCGGTCGCCTCGCCGAGGCGCTGCGGATCCCGATGTTCCATCTCTTGAGTTCGTCGCTCGGCAATCCCGTTGTACGCGCCGAGGAGCGAACGTCGGTCCGGTGGATGGACACCGGCGTCGAGGTGCTGCTGCTGACTCCCTACCGTGATTGGCAGATGCTGCCATTCCACCGCACGATGGCACCCGGCGAGGCCACGAAGGCGGTGCGTTTGGAGCGTGCGAGAGAAGAGTGGTACTTCGTACTGTCGGGCACGATCGAGGTCACGCTCACCGACGACGAGCACTACGTGTTGTGCCAGGGTGACTCGATCCACATCGAGAGCAGCCGGCTCGCCGGAATCTCGAATCCGAGCGACGACACGTCCGAGTTCATCTCGATGATGACGCCGCCTCAGCTGTAACGGCCGCAGACCGGGCGGTCAGAAGGATGGGGGCGTGACCGCCACCATCAAGACGAGCGGCTCGTCGTTGACCGACATGATCGAGACCAAGGCCATCCCGTCGCAGGTGACGCTGTCGCCGGCATTCAGGGTGTAGCTGTCGGCGCCGAACTCGATCTTCATCGTTCCGCTCAAGACGTGCAGGCACTCTTCGGTCGGCGTGGAGAGCCGGCGCACGAGATTGATATTCGGCATCTCGACTCGAACGATGAACATCTCGATCGATCGTGCTGTCCCGGCCGAGAGCAGTTCGTACACGACGGGCGCCTCGGGCATTTGGATCGTGACGCGCTCACCCGATCGAACGACGGGTTGGCCGACGTCGAACTCGACGAGCAGTTGGAAGACCGGTACCTCGAACACTTGAGCCAGTTGGCGCAACGACGCCAACGATGGGCTGCACAACCCTCGCTCGACCTGGCTCAGGAAACTCGCGGTGACGTCGACCTCGCTGGCGAGCGCCCTCAGTGACAGCCCCCGCGCCTGACGCAACGAACGAAGCTGCTTCCCCAACGCAAGCGCGTCCTGATCGTTGCCGGAAACACTCACGTCGCACGGCTCCGGGTGGGCGCCGACACCCTCCGCGTCGCCGTTCGGGAAGCCCGGGACAGTCTGACAACACTGTGCAATGTCACTGTACGGACTCTAGATGTTCGATCGCCACCAGACTCGGACCACGGAACAGATCTGGACAGCATCGACCGAGAGTGTGCCCGATCGGTGACGAACATGTATGGATAGCAAGCGAAATTGGCTATACATAAACATAGCTAGTAACATCTACGATGTACGAGAAGGGAAGTGACGATGAATACCGAAACGCTCACCGGGTTGTATCGCGATATGTGGTTGATCCGTGCATTCGAAGAGGGCCTCGAGGCCCAGTTCGAGCTCGGCTATGTACCGGGGATGCTCCACACCGGGCTCGGTCAAGAGGCGACACAGGCGGCGCTCGCCAGCCAGCTGGAGGCAACCGACTGCTTCTTCCCCGACCACCGCTGCCATGGCATCAACGCCTTGGCCCAGCAACGCCACGCCGGCAACGGTGAACGCATCATGGCCGAGCTGTTCGGGCGCGCCACGGGCGTCTGCTCGGGCAAGGGCGGCAGCCTACACTCCGCTGACCCGACCGTCGGCAACTTCGGTGACAACGCCGTCGAGGGTTCCTATCTGGTGACGGTGCTGGGCGTCGCCCTGGCCTACAAGCTCAGGAGCCAACCCAGGGTCGCCTGCGCAATCCTCGGTGACGGCACGGTTGGCCGGGGCGAATTCCACGAGAGCCTCAACATGGCCGCAATCTGGGATCTGCCTGTGTTGTACGCCTGTGTCAACAACGGCTACGCGATCTCCCTGCCGGTCGAGACAGGCCTGGCGTCGGGCGACATCGTCGATCTGGCCCGTGGCTACGGGTTTCCGTGCGAGATCGTCGACGGCAACGAGATCATCGAGGCAACCGAGAAGATCGCCACGGCAATCGAGCACATCCGGGCTGGCAAGGGCCCCTATTTCTTGGAGTTCAAGACCTGGCGGTGGCAGGGCGTCTTCAGCGGCGAGTTCCGCTCCGACGAGGAGGTCAAATACTGGAAGGTCGACCACGACCCGATCCTGATGGCCCGCGACGAACTGCTCCGGCGGGGCTGCAGCGAAGATGAGCTGCATGCCATCGAGACCTCCGAGCGTCAGCGCATCGACGAGTGGATCGCGTTCGCCGTCGAGAGTCCATCACCAGACGTGAGCAAGGCGACGGCGAACGTGTACACCGGATGGGAGGTGGCTTCGTCATGACCGAGAAGAAACTTCGCAAGGCCAGCTTTGTCAAGGCGCTCAACGGAGCGCTCGATCTCGCCATGGATCGTTACCCTGAGATGTTCCTGATCGGTGAATCGATCGGCGAACTCGGCGGCGACTTCGGTGTCACCCGCAAACTCTGGGAGAAGTACGGCGGAGAACGTGTTCGCGACACCCCGCTGTCGGAGGCGGCGATCATCGGAACCTGCGTCGGGTCTGCGATGGTTGGTATGCGCCCCGTCGCCGAGATCATGTTCGCCGACTTCCTCGGCGAGTGTTACGACCAGATCGTCAACAACGCCGCCAAGCTGCACTACATGTTCGACGGCCAGTTCACTGCACCATTGGTGATCCGCACAGCCTGCGGAGCCGGCTTCGGCGGAGGGCCGCATCACTCACAAAGTGTCGAAGGTTGGTTTCTCAACATACCTGGCATCGTGATCGTGGCGCCGTCGAACCCGGCCGACGCAAAGGGGCTGCTGCTGGCGTCGATCGAATCAGACGACCCGGTGCTGTTCCTGGAGCACAAGGCGTTGTACCGCTCACGCGGCGAAGTTCCCACCGACTATTACACGACCCCGCTCGGGAAGGCCGCGATCGCCAGGGAAGGCACCGACGTGACCGTCGTGGCCACGATGAGGATGGTCCCGATGGCGCTCGAGGCTGCAGAGAGCCTCGCCGAGCAGGGGATCTCTGCAGAGGTCATCGACCTTCGCACGATTCGCCCGTACGACGCCGAGACGATCCTCGAATCGGTTGACAAGACCGGCCGCGCCGTCGTCGCCAACGAGGCGCCCAAGATCGGTGGACTCGGGGCCGAACTCAGCGCCCGGATCCACGAAGAGTGTTTCGACCGGCTCCGCTGTCCGGTCGGTCGCGTCGATGCGCTCGACGCCCCGATCCCGTTCTCGGTGCCGCTCGAAGAAGCAAACCTTCCGGATACCAACGATGTTCGTGAAGCCATACAAGATGTGATGAAAGCCTGAGGATTGATCCGATGAGTGTCGAGCTTGCCCTGCCGAAGTGGGGACTCACCATGGAAGACGCAACCGTTGTGGCATGGCATGTCGAAGTAGGCGACGAGGTCACCGCCGGTCAGGTGGTCGCCGAGGTCGAGACCGAAAAGGTCGAGAACGAACTGGAGGCGCCCTGCGACGGCATAATCGCCAAGATCCTCGTCGAGGAGGACGAGACCGTCGACGTCGGCACCGTTCTGGTGATCATTGCCGCTGACGCCGATGAGGCTGCGGCGATCGGGGTCCAGTGACCACCGAGGAGCCGACCCGACAACGCTTGGGTCGGGTGGGCAAGGCAATGGCCAAGTCGATGGCCGCCGCAACGGCGACGGCTGCGCTGAGCCAGGTGGTGCGCGACATCGACCTGGGCGCCGTGATCGCCGATCGCAAACGTTTAGATCGATCGCCGTCCCTCAACACCTACATCCTCGCAGCGACGGCGCAGGCGCTGCCGCTCCACCCGTTCCTCAATGGTCGCCTCGATGATGACAACCGGACGGTGCACCTCCACCAGCGTGTCAACCTCGGTGTCGCCGTCGCAACCGACGACGGTCTCATCGTCCCGGTCGTACACGGAGCTGATCAGCTCGGCTTCGACGCTCTCGGGGCGGCCGTCGCGGCGCTGGCCAACAAGGCCCGCACGGGTGGGCTGACGATCGATGATGTGTCGGCCGGCACCTTCACGGTCTCGAACCTCGGGATGTTCGGAATCGATTCCGGCTTCGCCATCCCGCCCCCACCTCAGGGTGCGATCTTGCTGGTCGGTCGGGCCAAGCCGACCTTCGTCCCGGGGGACGAAGGTCAGCCGGTCGTGCGGACCGATGCTCGGTTCGGCCTGACGTTCGACCACCGATTCATCGACGGGGTCACCGCTGCGGCCCTGCTCGGTGCCCTCGATTCGGCGCTCGCCGACCCCGTCCGACTTCGCGGCGCCGAGGCCTGACCATGAACCGTTTCACAGACAAGACCGTCCTGATCACCGGGTCGTCCCGCGGGATCGGCGCTGCCACCGCCACGGCGTTTGCCGCCGAAGGTGCCAGGGTTGCCATCAACTACCGCTCCGACGAGTCCGGCGCGATCGAGACGCAAGTGGCAATTGTCGCGGCGGGTGGCACCGCCAACGTCTTCCGCGCCGACATCGGCAACGCCGACGACGTCGCAGCGCTGGCCGAACAGGTCGAGGCCGGACTCGGGCCGATCGATGTGCTCGTCAACAACGCAGCCGTGATCGATCGGGCGCACTTTCTCGACGTCGACCTGGCCGCGCTCGACACATGTTGGACGACCAATGTCCGCGGTGTCTTCCAGCTCAGCCAACTCGCCGCCCGATCGATGGCGGCCCGCGACGGTGGGGCGATCGTCCACGTCAGCTCGATCCTGGCCCGCCTGGCGTGCCCGACCCGGACTGCCTACATCTCGACCAAGGGGGCGATCGAGTCACTCACGAGGTCGATGTCATTCGACCTCGCGGAGCATGGCATTCGCGTCAACGCTGTCGCGCCGGGGCTGATCGCGACCGAGGCACTCTTGACCGGGATGCCCGACCCCGAACTGCAGAACGACATCCAGCGCTACATCCCCGAGCGCCGATTCGGGCGCCCCGAGGAGATCACCGCAGCGATTCTGTTCGTCGCCTCGCCAGAGGCCAGCTACGTCAATGGGGTGATCATCGGCGTCGACGGTGGGCTGAGCGGGATCGAGGCCGGGCCGCCGCGCCGCCGACCGCTGCCGACACCCGTTCAGAAACTTCGAGAGGCTTGATCATGATCAGTATCAACAAAGAGGCAATGAAGACCGTTCGGACCATCCTCGACGAGTCGGACGCCCTCGGCGTCGCAGTCGAGCAACTCGACAACGGCACCACCGTGATCGACATGGGCCTCAACGTCAAGGCTGGATGGCGTGCCGCCAGCCTGTACACGCTCGTCACGATGGGTGGGCTCGGCGAGGTCAGCTACGAGCCGTTCGAGGTCGCCGGGCGAGCCCTCACGGCCGTGCGCGTGATGATCGACCATCCGATCGAGGGATGCGTCGCCTCCCAGATCGCCGGATGGCGGTTGGAGAGTGCCGGCAAGGAGCACGCCGCGATTCTCGCCGGCCCGGGCCGGGCCCTCAACAAGGCGTCGCTCGATCACTACTTCGACTGGACCGACTACCGCGACAGCCATCACGAGGCAGTGGTGGCGATCCAGATCTCCGAGCCGATCGGGGTCGAGATGGCTAACCTGATCGCCTCCTCGTGCGAGGTGAAGCCCGAGGATCTCTACATCCTGATCGCCCCCAACCGCAGCCTCGTGTGCGCTGTCCAGGTCGCCGCACGCATAGTCGAACAGACCCTGCATCGCCTCGCCGAAGAAGGCATGGACCTGCGCTGCCTGCGCTATGCCTACGGCTATGGCGTGATCCCTCCGCTCGTCGATGACGACATGCTGGCGATGGGCCGCATCAACGACAGCCTGCTGTACGGCGGCGTGTCCAACATCTTCGTCGACACGACCGACGAGATCTGTGAACACGTCGTCGGCCGTTCCGTTGCCGAAGCGTGTTCCGCCTACGGCAAGCCGTTCATCGAGATCTACGAAGACGCCGGGCGCGACTTCTACGAGATCCCGATCGAACTCCATTCGCCGGCCGAGACACATATCAACAACCTCGCGACCGGTCGTACGTTCAGCGCCGGGCACATCAACTACGACGTGCTCGAGGCCTCGTTCTTCGGCTAGGAACACAGTATGGGTGTGGCCAAGACGTCCGGCCTTCGGCTCGGCCTGCAGATCGTGCCGACGATGAGCTCCGGCGAGATCGTCGAAACGATCCGGGTCGCCGAGGCGCTCGGTTACGAGTACTTCATGCTGGCCGACGAGGGTCTCAGGGGGACAATATGACCACGACGGACCCGCTCGCCAACCAGGTTGCGCTGATCACGGGCGGCGGCACCGGGATCGGGCTGGCGATCGCCGATGACCTCGCCCGGCGTGGGGTTCGTTGCGCGCTGGTCGGCCGGCGTCGACATGTGCTCGATGAGGCCGTCGAGCGGTTGGTGACACCGGGACTGGCGATCGCCGCGGATGTCGCCGATGCCGAGGCGCCCGAGTCGATCGTCGCCGCGGCCCACGCTCGCCTGGGGTCGATCGATATCGTCGTTCATGCGGCCGGCGTCTTCGACAAGAGCGCCGTCGTTGATACATCTCCAGAGTTGTGGGACTCGACGCTGGCGCTCAACCTGACGGCAGTGATGCGACTTACCCAAAGGGCCTGGCCCGATCTCGTGTCGAACAGCGGCCAGATCGTGATGATCAGCAGCATCGCGGCTCAACAGGCGTTCGAGGGCAACGCCGCTTACGCTGCATCCAAGGGTGGCCTCAACTCGCTCGCCGAGGTGATCGCCCTGGAAGGGCGTGACCTGGGTATCCGAGTGATCACCTTGCTCCCCGCCCAGACTGCGACACCGCTGTGGGACGGCAAGGCTCCGGCGGAGGTGCTCGCCCGGATGTTGCCGCCCGAGGGCGTCGGGGCGCTCACCGGAAACCTGCTCGCCAGCGATCGGGCGATCGATTTCTCGCCGATCGTGGTACGCCCTCGCCGTGACCCGTGGGAGAACGGCTGACGCTCTAGCCGGCGAAGTTCAGATCGTCAGGCTCAGTTCGTCCCGCGACAGGTCGAGGCCGACGTTTTCGAGCGCCCGCGTACCGTCCGGGAACGTCATCGTCACACCAGCGAGGCTCAGAGCGGGCTTGATCAGGCCCTCGTCGACCGTCAGCTATGTTAACTGATACTCAACCGTGGGTGTGGATCGATGCTGTCCCTGGCTTCCCCGGTACTGAGGCGAATCACGGCTGGTCGAGGGCCATATCTCTTGGTCGCGATGTGCAGGTGGGCTTTACACGATCACCAATTTTCGCTAATCTGGCCTGATGAGGCGGAATGCGCCCGGCACCGGGAGCAGCTCGCTGCAAGGGGGGATCTGGTCGAGGTCATACCTGCCGATGACGATCGCCAACCTGATGGTCGTCGCCCTGGTCGGCTTCGGTGGTCTGGCGTTGATCGCCGCCATCTCCAGCATCGCCGAGGACCTGGGGCACGTGAGCCTGTTGCCGTGGGTCTTCACCGGTTACTTCGCGACGTCCGCGCTGGCGGTGGTGGTGGCGGGGCCGATCATCGACGCGATCGGTGTGCGGCGAACGTTCCGTGTCACGGGATTTGGTTCCTGCTCTCGAGTGCCGCGGCGGCGCTCGCGCCATCGATGCCGTTGTTGATCGTGGCCCGCGTCTTCCATGGCTTCGGGGCCGGTCTGGCGTTCGCGGTGTCGTTGGCGACGGTCGGCCTGGGCTACCCCCATGAGCTACGCCGCCAGGTATTCGCGGCGCAGTCGGTGGTCACGGCAAGGCCGTCACGTTGACGGCTGGGAGCGCACAGAGTTTCTCGGATCTCGCAGACATCCTGGGAGAGTGTCTGCGGCGCGAGGTCACCTACGTCCGACAGAACGCGGCCGAGGCCCTCTCTGCTCGACGTGACTCGGGCCTGTCGAGCTGGAAACTCGATCTACTCGCCGACTTCGACGAGGTTCTCGCACGGGGCATCGGGGGTTTCACTTCACCGATCGTGGAGCACGTCCTCGGACGTCAGCCCCGAACTTTGCACGCGTACGTGGCCGAAGTGCTCGGAGGGACGCTCCGGGACGGCACCGCTCCCGCTTCCTGAAGCACCCCGCGCCGATCGGTGGATCAGATCGGGGGTGGGGTCATCATGCAGATGTAGGTCGCGGTCTTCTTGGTCGAATTCGAGACGTTCACGAGTCGGCTGCTTTCGAAGTGGATCGCGTCGCCTTCCTCCAACACGTAGCATTCGTCATCGCCGAGCGTGATCTCGATCGTGCCTGACATCACGAAGATCCACTCTTCACGCGCCCGCTCGAGTCGAACTGCGTCGACGGTCTCGCCGGGTGCCATCGATCGATGGAACGGCAGCATCTGCCAGTCGCGGTGCGGGGTCAACAGCAGAATCTCGACACCGGTGTCATCCCACGGAATGGCGGTTCGCTCGTTGGAGCGAACGACAGGGTTCCCGACGGACTGGCTCAGGAGATGGAACAGCGGAATCCTCAGGACTTCGGCAATCCGGCCGAGCGACTTGAGCGAGGGCGACACGTGATCGTTTTCGACCTGTGAGAGGAACCCGCTCGTCAACTCCGCCTCTTCTGCCAACTGCCGGAGCGTCATGCCGAGTTCGTTGCGTCGTTTCCGCAGCGCCGCCCCTACGCTCATGCCTCGTCCTCCTCGTCTGATCGCTAGATGAAAAAACTATTTGTTCACTGTAATCTAGCTCGGCGCGGGTGAATACGGTGCGGACCTCCGGGCCACCTCCGAATCCGGGCTGATCAGGGCTGTCACTCGCCCGTTCTCAATGACGACGTCAGCGTGACTTGCCGCAGTCGCGTTGACGACGAGACCGCCCTGAATCACCGTGGTGCGATAGTTCATGGCGTTCCGGTCAGAACTGGTCTCACGTCGGACATCTCATCAGCCTGCCGTTCGGCGAGGAAGCCCATCATCGCCGTGAGGACTGCGCCCCCGATCGCGAGCGCCTTGTCGGAGATCTCATCACAAGCGGACGTGTCGGGCCGTGGGTCGATGTCACCGATCTTCATCCCGGATCGCACGCGACACGACCGGTGGATGAGACCGCGCACGACACCATCGAAGGGCGCTCGGATCTGATCTGCCCCGATCGAACCGAGGAGGGCACCGGTGGCGACGTGGGCGCCGATCTCGCTCACCCAGTCGACGTGTCCATCTCCGGGCGCTCGGATTACTCGTTCTCTGCCACGACCCTGAACGATGCCAGGGGTATCGGTGTCGGGTTGCGCCGAGCCCCGGGCGATGATCCGACCGAGTCGATGGCCACGCTGTGTTTCGATGACCGCGTGGCAGTCCTCGCCCGCGACGAAACCGGGACCGAGTGCGATCACGAACTGCCCGTCGTCGGCGCTGGTATCGATGTTCCGTTTGCCCAATCGTGCGTCGACGACGATGGCGGAGCCTTCGAGCCAACTCGGAACTCCGGCGCATCCCACGATGGGAATCTCACGTCGTTCGAGCGCGGTCGACCACGACTCCTCGCCGTCGACGCGACGTGCCGTCACCCGTTCCACCTCGATGCTGCCCTCGTACATCGCGGTCGAGAAGGCGACAGTTCTGCGGACCGTGAGCGGGTGCTCGAGCTCGGTTGCTCCGACCTCGAGCCCGGCATGGTGCAGCCTCGAGATCACGCCGGTTGCCAGGTCACCTGCCCCCCGAACCAGGATGCGTTCGTTCGACGCTGTCACAGCGCGCTCCGCGCGTCGCTCGTTACATCAAGGTGCTCGATGCCGTCGAGGCGCTCGCGCAGGACGAGGTACCTGTCGTCGTGCAACCGGCTGGCGTCGGGACGCGTGGTGTGAAGTATGAAGGTCGCAGCCTTTCGGTCGGCAAGCGCGCGTTCATCGATGACTTGCGTCTGCCGCGAATGTTGCACGGCGCAGTCAAGCTCGCCGACCACGCCCGCGCCGACACCGTTTCGATCGACGTCTCGGCTGCGCTCGCTGTCGATGGAGTGCACGCCGTGTTCACCGCTGCCGACATCCCCGGTGAGCGACGGGTCGGCATCATCCACCGAGATTGGCCGGTCATGATTCCGGAAGGTGGTCGCACGTCCTACCTCGGAGATGTGCTGGCCGTCGTTGTCGCCGAAACTCGCCAGATTGCCCGCGCGGCCGTCGAACAGGCAGACGACGGGAAGCCGCGGCACCCTGATGGGTGCCGGGTCGGTGAAAGCCGCGTGCGAAGCCGCCCGTGCCGACAACTGCAAGGTCGGTGTCGACTACGAGGGCGAATACCGAGTCGACTGGACGAACTCGCTGTCCGACGGCGTCGAGAACGCGATCATCCACTCGACGTTCGGGTACGCCGCACAGCTGGTGATCATGGACCCGGATTCGGGTGACATCGAGCGAGTTGTCGCAGCCCACGACGTCGGCCGTGCAGTGAATCCGATGCTGTGCGAGGGCCAGATCGAGGGAGCGGTGCACATGGGCCTCGGCTATGCACTCAGCGAAGGTTTCCCCTGCGATGAACGCGGATTCCCGACCAACACCACGCTCCGAAGCCTCGACATCATCCGGCCCAAGGACACGCCGCCGGTAGACGTCATCCTCATCGAGGCCGCGCAACCCGATTCTCCCTATGGCATCAAAGGGGTCGGCGAGATAGGTCTGGTACCCACAGCTGGTGCTGTGGCTGCCGCGATACGTCAACAGACGGGGATCTGGCAGTGCGAACTCCCGATGCGGAATGCCGCCAACCGTGAGCGCGCGACGGCCTGGACTTGACCGCCGTCACGGCCTGGGCCCATGGGGGCCGGAAACTACGTCGCGGGGGTTGACCAGGGCAAACGGTGCCTGTCAACCTTCTTGAGACAGATTTCTTCGCGAGTCACTGTGTCGTAGCGGCCTCCTCGGGTGGTTTGTTGATCCATGCGACGACGTTGGCGTCATTCGTGACGATGAGTGTGGCCCCACCAATTCCGTTTGGCTGGCGCCCGCTCCATCGGTCTCGCCAGAGTCGCGTTCGAGGGTGATGGCGCCGGCAAACCGGTCGTCGCGATCAAGTACGGGGCTGGTGATCGATGGCGTCGTGTTCGTGCTTGGCGAGTGTGGCAGAGTTTGGAGGCGGGGGAGGGAACGGGGTGTGGATCGTCGCCTCGTCGTAGGTTGGCTGGTTGCGGCGCCCGCGGGCACCGACCACGATCAGCACGATCGCGATCGTGGTCATGATGGCGCCGACGGCGATCAGGGTGATGGCGATCGGTTTGACGGCGCCCGACCGAGCCCCGACCTCGATGTCTGCATTCACTTTCGGTGAGCCGTCGGCGTTCATCACGACGACTGACCAGCGGCCGCCGCGGGCGTCCCATGTCAGCTCTTGCTCTCCTGCGCCCGAAGCGCTCGCGGTCCAGAAGTCTTGATCGAGTGGTGACTCGATCGACCGTGTGCCCGTGATCTGGCGGTATCTGGGAGTGCCATCGTTGAGTTCCACGACCTCGGAGTAGGCCGCGTTAGAGAGGTACCGCTCGACATCGGTGGAGCGGGCGATCCCTACGAACACCTCGTCGTTCGTTGCGGCGCTATCGACCCGCAGACGAAGTTCGAGGTCGAGCCACTCGACCACTCGCGGGACGGCGTCATCGTTGGCGGCATCGAGCCACAAGTGGGTGGTACCGACCGCCACTCCATCGCTCTCGACCCGGTCGAGTGTGAACCGGAAGTAGCCGTCGGAGGCCGCAGTGTTAGCGATCGCGAGTGCCCCGCCACCGGCAAGGATGACAAGCCCGGGCAGCAGCGTCAGGCAACCGATCACGATCGCGAAAATGTGTCCGGCCGAACGTTTGCGAGGCATCTTCGTAGGTCCCTTGTATGCGGGCGGTGTCGGCTCGACCTGAGTCCGCGTCGTGGAATCCAAAGTACTCGTCATGCCTTCATGTTCGGCGTTTCCCAGCGGCACGTCCATCAGGCCAACCGGGGTCATGCAGGTGGGGTTCCCCCTACCCTCAGACACCACCAAACAGTGCGAATTCCGTTCGGGTTTCTGCAGCGCCGTACACTGCCAACACCGAACAACCCAGCTCGGGTTCCGATCCGATTTCGCAGCGTTTGGGACTGTTTCACCCGTGTAAGGAGATGTATCGATGACCGACATCCACGACCTTCGGAGTTACATCTCGGCACTCGACGCCGCAGGACAGCTTGCGCGGGTGACACGCGAGGTGTCACCCAAGTATGAACTCGCAGACGTCGCAGCGTCTCTTGCCCGCGGTGATATCGGCGCCGCCATGTTCGAGAGCGTCACCGACAGCCCCTGGCCGATCTTCTGCGGAAGCGTGACCTCGCATCGCCGGGCTGCGGTTGCTCTCGGATGTAAATCCAACGAGATCATCGACGTGATGGAGAGGGTGCTCGAGCCGGCGAACGGAATCGCTCCCGTGAGGGTCTACACGGCGGGGTGGCAGGACAACTACGTCATCGGCGCCGACATCGACACGGCGATGTTGCCGATTCCGGTACACAGCCGCGGCGACGGTGGGGCGTTCATAACGGGTGCAGTCACCGTTGCAAAGGATCCGATTTCCGGACGCGGCAACCTCGGCTACAACCGGATGCTTCGTCTCGGCCCCGATCGGTTCGGGTTCAACGTCAACGAGTGGCGAGATGTTGGAACGTTCTGGAAGTCGCGTGACGACCCTGGGGCTCCCTTTCCGGTTGCGCTCGCGATCGGGCTCGACCCCGCAATCATGATCGCCGGAGGCGTCAAGACCCCTGTCGACGAACTCATGATCGCCGGCGCCATCAGGGGCACAGGGATCGAGGTCTGTCCTGGCCGCACGGTCGATGTCGACATCCCTGCTGCGGCCGAGATCGTGGTCGAAGGCCTACTTCATCCGACGGTGCGTGAGCCGGAAGGTCCGTTGGCCGAGTTCCACGGTTACCACGGCGAACAGTGGAACAGCCCAACCCTCGAGGTGACGTGTATCGCGTGGCGGGACGATCCGATCTATCAAACGATTATTCCCGGCTGGTACGAGCACGTCTACATCGGCAATGTGCTGCCGCGCGAGCCGTTACTCAGGCGATTCATCCGTCACCTCGACGAGACCGCCGACGTGCATATACCCCCGTATGGCAATGGCTTCATGGCGATCATCCAGATCGATCGTGACAATCCTGGTACGCCGAAGAACCTTGCGATGGCGGCTCTCGCCGCTCACATCAATGTCCGAAACGTGATCGTCATCGATCGCGATGTCGACATGCACGAGCCGTCCGAGATCCAGTGGGCGCTCACCAACCGCGTGCACTGGGGAGACGATGTGTTCACCGTGCCGTTTGCCCAAGGGCACGAGATGGATCCCACCGCCGACCAACGGGGAGTGAGCACCAAGGTCGGAATCGATGCCACCTACAAGCGCGAGCGGCGAGACTACGGCGAACGTGTTTCGTACCCGCCGGTCGACCTCGGCAAGTACCTGAACTGATGCGCCGAGTCGTAATAGCGATCAGCGGGGCAAGCGGCTCGATATTCGGGATTCGGGCACTCGAACTTCTCGCACCGATCACCGACATCGAGACCCATCTCGTTCTGTCCGGGCCGGCCAAGACCACGATCGCTGTGGAGACGCAATGGGCGGTGAACGATGTCGAGGCATTGGCCGACCATGTGCATGGCATCCGCGACATCGCGGCGCCGATCAGTAGCGGCTCGTTTCGTACGGCCGGAATGCTCGTCGCGCCGTGCTCGATCAAGTCGCTCTCGGCGATCGCCAACTCCTTCGCTGCCGACTTGATCAGCCGGGCGGCTGACGTAACCCTCAAGGAACGCCGACCGCTCGTTCTGATGGTCCGCGAGACACCGCTTCACGTCGGCCACCTTCGACTCATGCAGCACGCAGCGGAGACGGGTGCGATCATCTTCCCTCCAGTGCCTGCGTTCTACAACAACCCTCGATCGCTCGACGAGGTCGTGACCCACGCGGCGGGCCGTGCGATCGAGCATCTCGGTGTCGATGTCGAGGGCCTCGAGCGCTGGCACGGCGGCTGATCGCTTGGCCTGAGTCCCCCCAAACAGTGGACTCAGGTTGAATCGGTGAACATTGCCGCAGCGCGTTCGATCAGCGCGGCACCGCCGTCGACCTCGAGCACCGCCAGCAGAAACTCATCGATGTCATTGGTCTTGAGGAGCTCGGCGATTTCTGCCGCACACTCGCCGACGGTTCCTGAAATCACGAACTGCGAGACCCACTCTGGATCGATGTGCTTGGCGGCATGGCGAGGTCCGCCCTCGGCGAGCGCGGACCGAATCTTGGCGACGTCGGAATCCGTAATTCCAACCAGTTGCTTGACTCGTGTGGGCGAGTCGACGAGACGGAACGTCAGTGCCGCCCGCGCCTCTTCGAGTTGGGCTTCGGTCGTGGCGATCATCGTCGAATAGCTGATGTGGAATGGCCGGGCGCCGCACGCTGCACGAAGCGCACGGGCATGGGGGCCCAACAGGTCCTTGTGGACGTAGCTCAGAAGAAAGCCATCGGCGTCGGCACCGGCGAGTGCTGTCACCTTGGGGCCACGTCCTGCAAGGATGATTTCGATGTCAGGCCGGGCGTAGTCGAGGTGTGCGTCGGCGAACGAGAAGTTGAGGCCATCGTGGTCGACCCGTTCGCCGGCAAACAGGCGGCGGAGGGTCTGCATGGTCTCGGCAACCGTGGCCAGCGGCTGTCGAGGTTTGATGCCGAGTGGCCCGAGAGTGAGCCCACCTCCGGTGCCGAGTCCGAGGAATGCTCGCCCGCCGCTCAACTCGTCGAGCGATGCGATCGCAGCAGCTGTTGCGCCGGGGTGGCGAACGAATGGGTTGGTGATGCCGGGCCCGAGTGATATTCGGTCGGTCCTAGAGGCGATCGCGGTGAGCGCGACGTAGACGTCGCGGGTGACGAGACCCTCGTCATAGACCCAACATCTCGCGAGTCCCAGCTGTTCGGCGAGGACCGCGAGTTCGACAACTTCGGCGACGGGTGCGTCGGGCATCAGAACCACGGATACGGGTAACGGCATCAGGATGCTCCAATTCGAAGCGCCGCGGTGTGACGCCGGGTGGGGGCGAGACGACGAGTGAACGGCGAGCCTAGGTCACGGATCGACAGCTCGAACTTGTCGCCTGCGCCGACAACAAGCGGGTCGGTCCGTTGTCCGGCGAGGTATTCAGCACGGTTCAGTCCGGTGTGCCGACCCCCGACGACGATCACTTCTGTCACGTTTGGTGAGCTTAGGAGACGAGCCGATCGGACCTATTGGCGAGGCGAACACAGGACCGTAACCGGCGTCGACTGCTCCCTATCCGCTACCCCGTTTTGTGCTGATGTCACGGCTGTCGCCGGGTGAGTGGGTCGCATTCGGCACAAGGGTCCGAATCGGCGGGTTCCGGCTTACAAGCTGGGGCTCGTTGGTCCGTAGAGCGGCGTGCGGCCGGTGATCGCCGCCCATCGGCGGGTGCCGTACTCGAAATGCCACCACTCACGTTCGTTGATCACGAAATCCTGCGACACCATTGCGTGGAACAGCGCCCGGCGAATTTGGCGTGCCGGCCCTGGTATGTCCTCGAAAAATGCGGCGCGAGCGCGCTCGGTCATGTCGTCGAAACCGGTTCCCGATGCGATCGGCGTCCCGTCGAGGGTCAATGTCAGGTCGACCGCGCCGCCACACACGTGCGGTGGAGGGCTCGCAGGGTCATCGCTCGGCAGCGCCATGAATCCCGGTTCGAGGTCGGGATGCATGGCAGCGGCGTCGTACAACTGTCGCTGCAGTTCGATCGGACGCCAGGCGTCAAAGATGGCAAGCCCCCACCGATCAGGCAACGAGTCGGCTACAGCCGCCAGCCGTTCGGAGACCCCAGCTCGAAGCCACGTCGACGCGATCGCCGTCGTCCACCCCGCGTGCCAGTAGCTCGAGAGCAGGCGGATCCGGCGGTGTTCCACCCGCACAAGGGGCTCAGGGCGCCGATTGAGAACAGGAGCGGGATCGGGATCGGGATCGGGCTCGGGCTCGCGCAGTGTCGGGAGCTCGCCCCCGTCGGGGATCGAAGGGGCTGCGTCGGCGAACAGAGTCGCCGCGGCAACCGTGTAGTTCGGCTCGTCGAATCGAGGGAAATCTCGGGTCACAGTTTCTCCAGTACGCGAGCAACCCGGTTCAGGTATGCACGATTGTCAGCCATCTCGAACACGGGCAGGAGAAACTCCTCGAAGCCGTGCCGGTCGACCAGATCACCGAGTTGCGACGTGCACTCGCCAACCGATCCGGCGATCACGAAAGGAACGATCCACTCATCGGGCACATGTTCGGCGGCGGCATCGATGCCTCCCCGTAACGCATTCCGGATCCGATCGGTCGCGGCGGCGTCGATTCCGAGAGCATCCTTCACCGACTGTGGCGCGTCGACGAGGCGATAGGTCATGTGGGGCCGTACGAACTCGAAGTCGTCATCAGAGGTGACAACCGCCGTCGAGTAGCAGATACGCGCGTTTCGTCCGGATTCTTCGGCTCCGTTTCGAACCAGCGCGATGTAGTCGGCGAGTGACTGTTTGTGAATGAAATCGAGCATGACTCCGTGGGCCCGTGCACCACCGAGCCTGAGCATTTTCGGGCCTCGCCCAGCCAACCAGATCTCGGTGTCCGGGCGTCCGTAGTCGAGTGTCGCCGCTCGTAACTGGACGTGTTCGCCGTCGAGATCGACGGACCGGCCGGACCACAGCCGACGACAAGCCTCGATCGTCTCGCCTACGGCCGCGAGAGCTTTGTGCCGTTCGATTCCGAGCGGATCGAGGGTCAGGCTGCCGCCGGCTCCGATTCCGAGGAACGCTCGACCCTCGCTCAGCTCATCGAGGCTGGCTATCGCCGCAGCGGTTTGACCGGGATGCCGGGTGTGGGGGTTGGTGATGCCGGGCCCCAGTTTGAGGCGCGTGGTCGCGTTCGCGATCGCAGCGAGCGTCACGTAGACATCGCGTGTCGCCAGGCCCTCGTCGTAGACCCAGCACCGATCGAACCCGAGCGTCTCTGCATGAATCGCGATATCGACCATCTCGCTGATCGGGGCTTCGGGAATGATGTTGATGCTCGAGATGATCACGAATATCGGCCACTTCGCTGGAGCGATCCTCGATGAGCTGCGAGCAGCGAGGTTGTCGGCCGGGTTGACAGCGGGGTTGACGGCCGGGTTGACAGCGGGGTTGACGGCCGGGTTGACAGCGGGGTTGTCGGCAGCCTGATGGCGCGGAGTTCAGGCACCACGGCGACCGCCGATCACCTCGGCCAGGATGCTCACCGCGATCTCTTCGGGTGTCTCAGCGCGGATCTCGATACCGATCGGTGTGTGGATCCGGTCGAGGTCGGATTCGGCAACTCCGGCGTCGAGCAGCTGTGATCGGGTGGTGTCCCAACGCCGGTTGCTGCCCATCAGGCCGATGTAACCCGCCTTTGTGGCAAGCAGGTGCGGAAGGATCTCGACGTCGAGGGCGACGTTTCGGGTGACCATCACGATCGAGTCGTTGGCCGTGACGGGCTGCCCGGCGAGGGCGTCGCCGATCGGTCCGGAAACAGCGATGTCGACAGCGTCGTTCTGCTCGACCTGGTCGATGAGATCGGCCCGATCGTCCCACACCACGGTCCGGAAACCGAGCCACCGGCCCAGTTCGCCGACCGCCTTGCCGACATGGCCGGCACCGATCACGTACAGCGTTGCAGTTGGCATGTAGGGCTCCAGGAAGATGTCGGCCTCGCCTCCACACAGCCCGGGGTCACCGGCGCCGGGATCGACGAGGGAGTAGGAGAGGAATCGCGGAACGCCGTCGGTCAGCGCGTCGGCGGCGGCGGTCTTGACCCGGTGCTCCAACTCACCTCCGCCGATCGTATCGACGGTGTGGCCGTCGCCGAAGACGAGCATTTTCGATCCCGGACGCCGCGGGACCGAGTTGTGTGTCTGCACCACCGTTGCCACCACGACGGGTTCACCTCGCTTGATCGCGTCTGCAAGTTCGGTTATCAACGAGTTCGTCATGTCTAGGCTCCTACGCGGTGTCGTAATGGATCGCCGTCGAGCAGGCTACGAACGTTGGTGAACTCGCGCCGCCGCAGGGCGACATCGAGGACCAGGTCGGCCTGGGCAGAGTGGGGTGTGAGGACGACATTCGCGCCCGGGTCAGCGGCGAGTGTGACGAGCGGGTTGTCCGGACGCACGGGCTCGGATCGAAAACCGTCGGCAGCGATGCCGGCCAGGTGCCCCGACACGTACCCCGCCGCAACGGCGTCTTCATCGAGAATCGTGCTCGCCCCCGAGCTGACGAGAAACGATCGGGGGCGCATCCGGTCGATGAACGAGGCGTCGACGCTTCCTTCGGTCTCGGGGGAGTGCGGCAACAAGACGACGACGATGTCGCTGTGTTCGAGCAGTGCATCGAGATCGGCGTAGCGCACGTCGAGGCGATCTTCGGCGGTAGCGGGCAAGCGTGTACGACGGTTGTAGAGCACGGAACAGCCAAACGGCTGCAAGAGTCCGGCCAGCACGGTTCCGACCTCGCCGAACCCGACGATTCCGACTGTGCTTCCACGTATCTGGCGAACGCCGCCGAAACCGGACCAGTTGATCGCGAATGTGTCGGCGTCGCAACGCTTCGGTTCGCCCCAGCGGTCGCTGGCCTCGACGACCACCGTCGACGCCGGACGAGAACGCTTGACGACGCTGAGGATCTGCATCATCACGTGTTCGGCCACCATCGCGAGGTGCGGCAGGGGCCAGGAACAGACCGGGACACCCATCGCTCGCGCTGCATCGAGATCGATGTCGTGAACCTGAGAACCGAGCCGTTGGACGAGCCGAAGGTGAGGGCCGGCCTTGATCATCGCTTCCGTGACCACCCCTGTTCGCTCGGAAATGAGAAACGTCGGGTCGAGCTCGCTGATCGCTCGTTCAACCTCTTCGGGCGTCGGCGAAACGAGCATCGTGACGTCGAGCTCGTCCGGTGCCGCCTCGAGCGCGAGGCGTTGGTGCACGGGCGGCCGAGTGGTGACAAAGATCGTTCGGTGAGCGTTCATCGGTGCTGGAGTTTCATACGATCGGCCATTCCGGTGTGAGCCCATCGACGCCGGCCCTGCTCGCCACATCTCGAAAGCGCCGGCGTACGTCGTCGAGAACCTCGTTCTCGTCGATCGTCAGCACTTCTCGTTTGCGCATGATGACTTGTCCGTCGATGACAACGGTGTCGACGTCGCCTCCCTGGGCGGCGAATACCGCTGTGGCAACCGGGTTCCATACCGGTTGCAGGTGGGGGGCGTCGGTGTCGATCGAGATGAAGTCGGCCTTCTTGCCGACTTCAAGCGAACCCGCATCGGCCCCGATGCCGAGCGCCCGGGCGCCGTTGATGGTCGCCATCTCGAGCGCCGCTTCAGGACCGAGTGCGAGGCGAGTTCCGGTCCGCATGCGAGCCGTGTGACAGGCGATCCGAAGATCGCGCAGGACGTCCATGTTGGCGTTCGATGGAGCGCCATCGCAACCGATCGCCACGTTCACACCGGCATCGAGCATGTCGGCGATAGGAGCTGGGCCCCATGCCGCGGCAGCGTTGTTTCCCGGGTTGTGAGCGACCGAGGTACCGGTCTCGGCGAGCAGCGCGATGTCCTGCTCGTCGGCGATCGTGCAGTGAGCGAGCACTGTTCGTGGTCCCAAGAGACCGTGGCCGTGAGCGAATTCGACGTGGCTTCGGTAGCCCTGGGCGCGGGCGTATTGATTGTCGTGCGCGAGTTCGGCGAGATGGATTGTGATGCCCATGTCTCGATCGCGTGCCAAAGCCGAGACCTCGTCGAAGAGACTCGGATCGTTGGCAGGTTCGGCGGACCTGCAGCCAAACCAAACCTGCAGTCGCCCGTCGCCGCGCCCGTCCCAGGAATCGTGAGCGGCGATCGTGCCCTCGACCGAAGACTCGCGTGTCTGCCACATTCCGGGGTGCCATCCGAGCTGATCACGGGTCTGCGGGCTGACATCCATGACGACCTTGCCGAGCGCTGCTCGGATGCCCGAGTCGACGCAGATTTGCGCGATCCCATCGAAGCCGTATCGCTCGGCCAGCAGGCATTCGACAAAACCGGTTGTGCCCGACTTGATCATCTCGAGAATGCACAGCGACGCACTCGCCTGTGCGTCCTCTTCGGTGTAAGAACCCTGAAGCGGAAAAATCCGGCCGAACAGCCAGTTCGAGAAGTCTGCGAGTCGCTTTCCCTCCGAGACTCCCCTGAGCATGCACTGGGCGGTGTGTACATGGGCATCTATCAGGCCCGGCAACACGATGTGGCCGCTGAGATCGATCTGTTTCTCTTGAGGGGTGGCGGCGATCAAATCGGCGGTCTTTCCGATCGCCCCGATTCGGTCATCGGCCACAAGGATCGCGCCGTCTTCGATGATCACGCGATTCGAATCCATGGTGAGGATCGTGGCGTGGGTGAAGATCACCGCGTCCACCCCGCAAAGGCATCGACCACGGGCTTG
>Ga0255048_10000386_pt1 | contig 35029 bp, 30 predicted proteins | sample JV7_2_2_MG_FD_183619 | JGI IMG/M metagenome (GOLD analysis project Ga0255048, IMG submission 183619) | Seawater microbial communities from Jervis Inlet, British Columbia, Canada - JV7_2_2 | ecosystem: Environmental > Aquatic > Marine > Inlet | place: Canada: British Columbia | collected 2016-10-06
CCCGGGTCGCCAAAGTGGATCGGAGCGCCGTGAACCGCCGGGAAACGGGTGCATATTTGAATTGCGCGGATAGCATCGTTTGCAACCATTGGTCGCATACTGACCACCATCTTGCCACTGAATCGACCCGCACTCGTGCAATCGATGTCGGTCCGGTACATTGGTACGTTAACGCCCTCGCTTACGTTTCGAATTTCCAGTCCGTCGGCAATCAGCGCTTCTTCGAATGAAAACGAGCAGCCAAGGACAAAAGTCACCAGGTCATCTCGCCAGTGATTGCTAATATCGGTGACTTCTTCCACCAGTTCGCCGCTTTTAAAAACCTTGTAACTGGGAATATCGGTTCGAATATCGAGATCGTTGCCAAGTTTTTCGATGCTGAAGTCACCAGGATTGGTTGCCAGGCCGATCAATGGGCAGGGCTTCGGATTTAACTGGCAAAACTGCAGGAATTCATTGGCCCAGTCCGCCGGTAGAATACACAGATTTCCCTGCACATAGCCTTTCGAATATCCGGAAGTATTACCGCTATAAGCCCCACTACGGATTTGCTTACGAAGTTCAAGTGGTGAGATGTCCTGATTCATGATTTAGCGTAAAACCGTTTGCTGAAGGTTGATGTAATGATTATATGGCTCAGGTTGGTTCACAATCAACCCAGAGTCAGTATCGCCTTTGCTTTCTCGCGTAACAGGGACTTTTGTATCTTGCCGGTCGCCGTTTTTGGCAGTTCACCAAAAACCACTTTCTTGGGACGCTTGAAGCGCGCCATGTTATTGGCGCAGAAATCTATTAACTCTGATTCACCCACCTGTGTATCAATTTTAAGTTCCACGAACGCGCAAGGCACCTCGCCCCATTTATCATCGGGCATGGCGACTACGGCTGCCTCGCCTACTGCGGAGTGCCTGTACAACACACCTTCGATTTCCACAGAAGAGATATTCTCGCCTCCGGAAATAATAATATCCTTGGCGCGATCCTTGATCTGGATATAGCCATCCTCGTGGATTACCGCGAGATCCCCGCTTAGAAACCAGTCATGCTTGAATGCCTTTTTGGTGGCTTCTGTATCTTTCAGGTATCCTTTCATCGTGGTATTGCCGCGGATCACGATTTCGCCGATGGTTTCCGAGTCCCAGGGTACCGATGCGCCAGACTCGGGGTTGATCACATCGACCGCTTCGGTCATCGCGAAACGAACTCCCTGGCGTGCCTTTAACTCTGCCTGCCGTTCAATGCTTTCCTGGTGCCAGGCTTCCTGTGGGGCGGATTGTAATATGTGACCGAAGCTTTCGGTGAGTCCATAAACGTGCATCACCTCGAAGCCGAACTGGTTCATGCTTTCGAGTACGCGGGCGGGTGGGGGAGCGCCAGCAGTCATCACGTTGATGGTTCGGTCAAAATGTTTCTGCTCGGAGGCAGGCGCATTGGCGAGCATGTTAAGGATTACCGGGGCGCCACCGAAATGAGTGATTTCATGTTTCTCGACCAGGTCGAATAATAACTTCGGGCTGAAAGCGCGCATGCAGATTATCGTGCCTGCAACCGCGGCCATGGTCCAGGCGTGACCCCAGCCATTGCAATGAAACATGGGTACCGTATAGAGATATCGCGGATGTGGAGGCAGGGACCAGGACACGATGGTGCCCATGGTCATCAGGTAAGAGCCACGGTGATGGTAAACCACGCCCTTGGGCCGACCTGTGGTACCCGAGGTGTAATTGAGTGACAATGCCTGCCATTCATCTTTGGGAGGTCGCCAGCTATAAGTATCGTCTCCCCGTTCGACCAGGTCTTCGTAAAAACTGTACTCTGTGTCGTCGGGGAGAGCGGGTTTTTCGGTTGCATCAATGTCGTCGATGATGACTATTTCAGGCTTTAATAGGGTAGATTTAAGCGCTTCGTGGAGTACCGGCCAGAGCTGGCGGTCGACGATGAAAAGCTTCGACTCTCCATGGTCGATAATGTAAGCAACGGTTGCGGCATCAAGACGGGTATTGATTGCGTTCAGCACTGCGCCCGCCATCGGTATCGAGAAGTGGCTTTCAAACAATTCTGGTGTATTAAAGGCGAATACAGATACAGTGTCGTTGTTACCGATACCCCGTGCTGCCAGGCTGGAGGCTATGCGATGACATCGGCAACGAAGCTGGGACCAGGTGTAGCGCCGCTGATTGTAGATCAGGGCTTCATGATGTGGATAGATATCGGCACTACGCTGAAGAAACGACAGGGGTGTTAGCGCGACAAAATTAGCCGGATTTACCGGCAACTGGTCGTATTCGGCTGTCATTTCATCTCTCCAATATTCGTTCGAACACAAAAATATATATGTATCAGGTGCCTGGTTAGTTTCTAACTGGCGAACCCTCATCCAACATCGAATCAATTCGGGCCCGGGTCGCCTCAGATGCTATCAGGCTTAGAAACGAACGTCTTTCTGCGTTGTAAAAATCCTGTTCGCTTTGAACTGTGCCGGGATCGACATCGCCTCCGGTGACAATTCTTGCCATTTCGGTGCCGACCTTGACGTCATGTGCCATGAACAATCCTTTATCCCTCGATTTTTCCAGCCAGTCGCACATTTCTTCGAATACCGGTCTGCCCGGCATTACCAGCTCCGGCCGCTCGAATGCCACTTGTGACGATGGATTTTCGATCGCGCCGATCGCCTCCGTTAAAAGCCGGTCGCGGTTGATCATATACCGATCGTTAGGCCTTAACATTGACTGTTGTTTGGCAATGATCGGTGAAGTAGCGGTTTTTCCATAACCCAGATTCATAAATGCCTTCCAGCAGGCCGGGATAATATCATCCTGGCACTGTAACGCTTCAATCCAGCGATACAGGGTTTCCTTGCAGCCGCCGCCAGCGGGCACGACACCGACCAGTGATTCGACCAGCCCGGTAATCGAATTGGCGTGAGCGATGACCTGCTTGGCATGCAGGACCACTTCGAAACCACCCCCGATGGCAAGGCCGACTGGTGCGGCAACGACCGGGAACGCTACATTCGCCATGCGGTGCACCACGCGCTGAAATTCTGCCAAAAATTTATTAAGTCCATCCATGTCATCACGCCGGTAGAAATCACGCACTGCCTGCAAATTGACTCCGCAGGAAAAGTGTTGCGCATCGTTGTGTATGATCAAACCCCGCATGTTATCGAGCTCGACCAGGTTGATTGCATCGTCGAGTATCGCCATCGAATCGGCGTCGAGAGCATTTGCCTTGCTGTGAAATTCGACCAGGGCAATCCCGTCGAGGTCGTACCAGCTCGCTACCGAGTTACTATTGCGAGATTTCATCGTCAGTCTTATCTCGCTTAAACGATTGATACCTTCGGGGCGCTGTATAGGTTCCCAGTGTCCCCCGATCAGTCGTGACTGCAATTGGTCATTCTCAACGCGATAAAAGCTCGAACTCGCGGCTTCGGCCAGAAAAACTGGTATCGGACGCTGATCGACCTTGAGTCGCTCGATAAAATAGTCGACACCGATTTCATCGATCAATTCGAAAGGGCCTTTAATCCAGTTGTAGCCCAGTTTCATCGCATCGTCGATCGCCACCGGGTCGTCACCCACCTCGGGAATCAACGAGGCCGCATAGCTCAACGAACGTGATAATACGCGCCATGCGAACTGTCCGTAGAGACCTTCATCATCGAGTAAATGTTTGATGCCCTGTTGTTCAGCTTTTTCGGCCAGTGGTAACAGAAGGCGTGGGGCCGCTCCGTAAGACTCGTCGTTTAAATTGAGTACCTCTCGGCCCTGGTCGGTATCCCTGTAAAACCCCTTGCCCTGCTTATTGCCGGTTTGACCATTTTCGATCATACGCGTCATTATGGGGACAGGTGCCGTCTCCGCATGAAAAGCATCGCTTTCGGGCAGGATACTAACCAGGCTTTGCACTACATCAGACATCAGGTCGATACCGATCAGGTCGTATAGCCCGAATACCCCGGTTTTCGGGATGCCCATCGGGCGCCCAAACAGGGCATCGGCTTCCTGGGGTTTGAGCCCCAGATCAAACGCCGTGTGCAATGCACATTGAATCGCAAAAACACCGAGTCGGTTGCCGAGGAACCCGGGTGTATCGCGGCAGAAAACCACACCCTTACCGAGTTGCTGCTCGCAGAATTGTGCCAGAATTTCCAATACTGCAGGGGCGGTATCTTCACCGCGTACCAGCTCGAGCAGACGCATATAACGCACCGGGTTAAAGAAGTGGGTAATTGCAAATCGCTGACGAAATGCCTCGGGCATATCTTCCACCAGCAGGTGAATAGGAATTGTCGAGGTATTTGAAGTGATGATTGCCTGGTCCCGACAGGCATCATGAATGCGTTGATACAGTGCTTTTTTTATATCGAGGCGCTCGACTACTGCTTCTGCCACCCAATCGCAGTCGGCTAACTGGTCGAAATCATCGCGTGTATTACCGAGGTGGATAAACGACTCGGCCTCAGAACTGGTTAAACCCGGTTGCGCAGGATCGCGTAGACGGTCGAGACCTCGTTCGGCAAGCGCATTCGGATTATCATCGCCGGGTAGGTCCAGCAACCATACCTCGATACCTGCGTTAGCGATTTGACCGGCGATGCCCGAACCCATAGTACCCGCGCCAATCACCGCCACTTTATTGATTTTCATTTAACTTGTAACCTACTATTATCCGCTCTGCGGCTTCACGAGATAATCACCAATTCAGTCAAACGAGCTAACCAGTTCGCGTAACTGGTGTAAACATTGTTTCGGCGCCTCGATCGGTAGCATGTGCCCGTAACCCTCGATTACCGTATATTCGGCATTCAGTTTTTTAGCCAGTCGTTTACCCGCCTTGACCGGTGTCAGACGATCCTGGCCGGCAAGCACCAGGTTAGATGGTATTTCGAGATTGCTGGCGACTTCTTCACCCATGCTGTAATCAGCACAGGCCTGCAGGTCGATCGCAAGCGGATTTTTTGACATGATCTGGCGGCCGATGGCGATCGGTTGCATACCGGGGACAGCACTCATACCCTGATGGGACCTGCTGCCAAAGCCCCACTGCAGCAACATTTCTGCTGCCTTACCGGCAGATTCGAGTGCAGCTTCGATGAGTGCGGGATTGACGGGAATGACGCCTGCTGTACCGACCCCGGTCAATGTCTTCACTCTTTCAGGTGCCTGCCTGGCGAGTTCCAGTGCACATAAAAAACCCTGTGAATGGCCAACCACATGCGCGGCTTGCACACCGGCGGCGGCTAAAAGGTCAGCCAGCCATAGACCCATAGCCTCGATGCTCTCGAGGGGTGCGCCGTCTGACAGGCTATGTCCTGGTAAATCGGGTGCCAACACCGAGTAGCCATTATAGGCAAACCATCGTGTCTGCAATGCCCAGCTGCGATGATCGAGCCCACTACCGTGAATAAAAAGTACCGTTGGCAGGCGCTTATCGAACGCCTTGCCGCCGGTGGCCGCGTAAGTACTATTATTCCTGACCTGTAGCTCCATTATTGGTCACTGCCAACTTGCTTTGCGGCTCGTAGACCGATAGCGAAATCGGCCTTGATATCGACGATGTCTTCAATTCCGGCCGATACCCGAATCATGTCTTCGCTGACACCGGCGGCGAGCATGTCCTCGGGTGACAGGCGTGAATGAGTGGTTGTGCCGGGATGTAACACCAGTGTGCGTGAGTCACCCACGTTTGCCAGGTTGGAAGCCAGTTCCAGCGAATCGATGAATGCGGCACCACCGGCACGACCACCAATAACGCCGAAGCAAAGTATTGAACCCGCCCCTTTAGGAAACAGTTTTTGCGCAACCTCATGGCTCGGATTGCTGTCCATATCCGGGTAGTTGACCCAGGTTACCTCTTTTTGGGTCTGTAACCATTCGACCAGGTCCCTGGCATTATCAACATGCTTTTTCATCCGCATACCCAGTGTTTCGACACCCTGCAGAATCAAAAATGCACTGTGCGGGCTCAGGGCGGCACCAATATCGCGCATCGATTCAGCCCTGATTTTCATCACCAGCGCCGAGGGGCCGAATTCTTCCCAGAACCTGATACCGTGAAACGGCGCATAGGGTTCGGTTAATTCTGGAAAACGACCGCTCGCTTGCCAGTCGAAATTGCCCCCGTCGATGATCACGCCTCCTACCGCAAGCCCGTGACCACCGATCCACTTGGTGATCGAATGAACCACAATATTGGCGCCATGGTCAATCGTGCAGCATAGGCTCGGGGTCGCGAAGGTAGCATCGACCAGCAGTGGTATACCGGCATCATTGGCAATTTTGCTGATCTGGGGAATATCGGCAACTTCGAGTCCGGGGTTACCGATAGATTCACAAAACACCAGCTTGGTATTTGGCCTGATGGCATCGCGTAACGCGGCTTCGTCGTTAATCGGTACGAAGCTGCAGTCGATGCCGAGGCGCTTAATCGTGTGGCGCAGCAGGGTAGCAGTGGAACCATAAATCTGGGTTGCCGATATGATATGGTCGCCGGATGAACACAGGGTGATAAATGCCATGAACAGGGCACTCATGCCCGAAGCCGTACAAATCGCGCCGGTTCCGCCTTCGAGTGCGGCGAGTCGTTGTTCGAGTGTTGCCACGGTTGGATTGGAAAGGCGGGTGTATATATGCCCGCCCTGTTCTACGTTAAACAGGGATGAGCCCTCGCTGACGCTGTCAAAAACATAAGAGGTAGTTTGATAGATAGGTACCGCCCGCGATCCGTGATCACTTTCCGGCAGGTAGCCGCTATGCAATGCTATGGTATCGGGCTTAAGATAAGAGGATCGGCTCATGGTTTTATCCTGTCGCTGAGTGGGTAAAGGGCAGGTCGGTAATACGGCCTTGCTGGCCGTTGATTTCGACTTCCGAGTGACTGGCCAGATAGTCGCGCTTAACCATTGCCAATGCAAGATGCTTACGAAATCGCGGTGACCAGACCTGGGAGGAAATATTAGCGATCACCCGATTCCCTAAAATTACCTCGGAACTGTGAAATTCCATTGGCTGATCAAAACTCAGACCCACCAGTTGATTCGCATGCTTACCGACCAGTGCGCGTAGGGTCGGAAGGCTCAAAGCCTCGATATCGGCATCAAGGTCAATATAGGTGTCGAGACCGCATTCGAAAGGATTGTGTTCATCGGTTATATCGTTGCCATACGATATGAGGCCACTTTCGATGCGCTCGATTAGATTGGGAGCACCGGCTTTGACGTTCAAATCACGCCCCATTTCGAATAACTCATCCCATAAGGGTTCGGCCAGGTCTGAGTCATTCAGGTAAATTTCAAATCCACCCTGTTTGCTGTAGCCCGATCTTGCCACCATCATCCGCCTGCCTCTGAAATCCAGCATTTTGGATCGGAAGAATCGGATGTCGCGTGCCTCCTCACCAAATACTCGAACTATCAGTTCCTCGGCTTTCGGGCCCTGTACTGCCAGCGGCCAGATATCGGCTTCGATAATTTCAACGTTTAACCCATATCCGCTGGCAAGCCCACTGGCCCAGAGTTTGATATCGCTATCGGCAATTGAAAACCACCAGTGATCGGCTGATATCTTAATCAGGATTGGATCGTTCAGAATACCACCATTTCCGGCGCACAGCGGCGCGTAAAGGCCCTGGCCGGGCACCGCACGCCTGATATCGCGCGGTGTCATCATCTGTACCAGGCGTTGGCTATCCGGACCCTTGACTGCTATTTGGCGCTGACAGGAGACATCCCAGACCTGCGCATGCTCACAAAGGTGCCAGTAATCGTCTTCGACCGATTCGAATATCGTAGGCAGTAGCATGTGATTGTAAACCGTATAGGCCTTTACGCCCGCAGCCTCAACGCGACGCGTAAATGGTGTCGACCGAAGTCGCCTGGAGATGCTGAGAATTTTGTCGTTCAATAGTGCCCTCGATGATTAGTGTTCAATAAATCGGGTTATCCATCGGCTTCGGTAGAGCCCAAAATAAAGGGCGATCAGGATACTAGCCAATCGATAGGTCCCGAAAACCCGAATATTGCACAAAGGTGACAGTCAGTCATAATATATTTTTGATTACTGCTATTTTAGCGATGATAAATAATCCATGGCCTATCTCAGTTATTCCCTGTGCCAGCTGAAGGCCGGCAATGATTGATCTTGACCAACTCAGCATTGGCGAGATCAGTGAACGATTGAAAAAGCAACCCGGTCCGACTTACGATGTTCCACCGGAGCTATTGCAGGCGGATGCTCGTGAAGCTGCCGTGTTGGTGCCTCTATTACGGATCGATCAGGCCTGGCATATTTTATATATACGTCGAGCCAGTTTTGAAGGTGATCGTCATAGCGGGCAGGTGGCCTTTGCCGGTGGCAAGCGCGAAGCGGGCGATGACGACCTGGAAATTACCGCGCTGCGCGAAGCCGAGGAAGAAATCGGTATCCAGCCCCGGGACCTCAACCTACTGGGGCGTTTAAATCACCATCACACGATTAGCGAATTTCAGGTCACACCATTCGTCGCAGAAATGCGCTGGCCTTACCCGTTATCGCTCGATAAGGTCGAGGTCGCGCGCGCATTTACGATACCGCTGGACTGGCTTGCGCAGAAATCGAACTATCGTACCGAGACCCGGCAACATCCGGATTCAAAAAGGCCCTGGCCTGTCGTCTATTACGATCATTACGATAGTGAATTGCTCTGGGGAGCTACGGCCAGGATGACATTATCGTTAATTGAAGTATTGTCCGGCGATAAAAAACTCCGAAGATAGTCTGAATAATTAAAGACGGAACGGCAATCATCACCACAGCGCTACAATTTTATTTCGATAGACGCTATAGTCCGAATTTAAATTATATGTGACCATTACCTGCTCCGTGCAACCAGCGCTGACCAAACCGCTAATCCCGAAATCATTACGATGAAGAAACTCCAGTGCCACGAATCCAGACTTTAACGCCACATCTGGTCAACCAGATTGCCGCTGGCGAAGTTGTCGAAAGACCTTCTTCGGTGGTCAAGGAGCTGGTCGAGAATAGCCTCGATTCCGGGGCCGAAAATATTGTCGTTGAGGTCGAATCGGGCGGTATACGCCAGATACGGGTGATCGATGACGGTTGTGGTATCGATAGTGATCAACTGGTTGTCGCGATAGCACGACACGCGACCAGTAAAATTCAAAGCCTGCAAGACCTCGAGCAAATTGATTCATTAGGTTTTCGAGGTGAGGCCCTGCCGAGTATAGCGTCGGTCTCACGTTTAAGCCTTGGCTCGCGAACCCCGGGCGCCGAACACGCCTGGCGTATTAGTGCAAGAGACGATACGAAACCTGTTCCCGATTCGTCGCCAGCGGGGACCAGTGTCGAAGTGCGCGAACTATTCTACAATGTACCGGCGCGAAAAAAATTCCTGCGCACCGAGCAAACCGAATACAAGCATATTGAAGCCCTGTTCAAAACCCTTGCGATAAGCCATCCAGCGGTTGGTTTTAAACTGATTCATAACCAGAAAGTGATCTATCAGTTGCGCCCGGCACTCGACTCTACGGATCATCGCCTAAGGCTGGCGACACTTTGCGGTAAGGCATTTGCTGAAAGCCTGGTTGAAATCGAAGCCAATATCGAAGCACACAGATTAACTGGTTGGGTCGCATTACCCACTTTTAATCGAAGCCAGGCTGATATGCAGTATTTTTTTGTGAATCAAAGAGTAATTAAGGACAAGTTGGTAAGTCATGCGGTACGCCAGGCTTATCATGACGTATTGTTTCATGGTCGGCACCCCGCGTTCGTATTATCGTTGGCAATGGACCCACGCCAGGTCGATGTCAATGTGCATCCGCAAAAACACGAGGTTCGATTTCGAAACTCGCGCCAGGTACACGATTTCCTGTATCGCTCTCTACACCAGGCCCTGGCCCAGGTGCAACCATCAGAGCAACAATACTCACCTGCATTTGCGATCGATGCGGCAAATGCCGGAACCAGGTCTCAAACTTCGCAGCAGTCGGGTCTTGGTTTCACTCATTACAGTAGTTTCCAGCGATCATCGAATATAGCGGAGAAAAACGCGGCCTACGCATCGCTGCTCGGCCCGGTTGATAATGTACCCGTTGTGCTCGAAGCTGACCGGGAGATACCACCGTTGGGTTTCGCTATTGCCCAGCTAAAGGGCATTTATATTCTCGCCGAGAATACCGAAGGTATGATTGTCGTCGACATGCATGCCGCACACGAGCGAATTGTTTACGAGCGCATGAAGCAGCATGCGGCGGACGAAGACGTGATCAAACAACCGTTACTGGTTCCTGTAACACTGAGCGTGAGCCAGGCGGAAGCAGACCTGATCGAGGAAAATGGGGCGCTTTTCGAGCATCTTGGTTTCGACGTCGAGAGACTGGGTGTCGAGCAGGTTCGAGTCAGGGCGATTCCGGCGTTGTTAAGAAACGCCGATACCGAGCAGCTGATTCGCGATGTAATCGCGGATTTTGTCGAGTACGGCCGTTCGGACAGAATCCAGCAATATGAAAATGAGTTGCTATCGACGATGGCCTGCCATGCCTCGGTACGGGCCAATCGGTTATTATCAATCGACGAAATGAATGCGCTGCTGAGAGATGTTGAACAAACCGAGCGCAGCGGTCAATGTAACCATGGCAGACCAACCTGGAAGCAATTAAGCCTCGACGCGCTGGACAAGTTTTTCAAACGCGGGCAATAGATGTCGACAGCACAGGTAATATTCCTGATGGGCGCTACAGCCACCGGTAAAACGGAACTTGCAGTCGAGATAGCAAAGCGTTTTCCGGTCGAACTGATCAGTGTTGACTCTGCCCTGATTTATCGGGAAATGAATATCGGTACCGCAAAGCCGGATGCCGAGTTGCTTGCCCAGACGCCCCACTTCCTGATCGACATCATCGATCCTACCGAGTTTTACTCAGCCTGGAATTTTGTTCGGGATGCCAGGCAATTAATCGAGCAAATTGAACAGCGGGGTAATATTCCGCTGCTGGTAGGCGGGACCATGATGTACTACCACGCACTCGAAAATGGCTTAAATGAGCTTCCGCAAGCCGACACTGCAGTTCGCACAAGACTTGATCAGGAAGCGAATAAAATTGGCTGGATGGGAATGCATGAAAAACTGGCAACTGTTGATCCAGCGTCTGCCAGGCGAATCAAGGCGAATGACTCGCAACGCATCCAACGCGCACTGGAGGTATTTGAAATCAGCGGACAACCCCTGTCTGATATGCACGATAAACGGTCCGAGGGAATTGACCGCGAAGTGATGCGAATTATCCTCAATGCCGATGACAGGGCACGGTTACATCAACGTATTGAGCAGCGTTTTCTGGCGATGTTAGAGCAGGGATTGATTGACGAGGTCACGCTGCTTAAAAAAAGAGGTGATCTAAACCTCAATATGCCTTCGATGCGATGTGTCGGTTACCGCCAGGTCTGGCAATACCTGGACGGGGAATCAAACAGGGATGAAATGATTGACCGGGCTGTCGTCGCAACCCGGCAACTTGCCAAGAGACAAATGACCTGGTTGCGCAAGCTATCGCAGAAGCATGCCTTCGATTGCGCTGAATATCGCCAAAATGATATATTTGAACTGCTAAGCGATGTGTTTGCGAAATGAAACAGTCGACAATGTATCGCTGAGAAAGAAATTGATTTCTGATACACTCGATGTGAGTAATTTTTGTAATTAGGGATTCGCTGGTTGTTTACAGCCTGGTTGCAAAACATGAATCATGAATATTCGTATAAGTTATTGATTTAACATAATAAAATGAAAGTCGCTTGAATTGATTTTTCTGATTTGAAAATCTATAAAGAATGTTTGTGGCTTCACTACAATAATAAAACTAAGGAGCGCTGTTATGGCAAAAGGCCAAATGTTACAGGAACCCTATTTAAACGCACTGCGAAGAGAACATGTACCCGTTTCTATTTTTCTGGTCAATGGTATCAAATTGCAGGGGCAGATCGAGTCGTTCGATCAATTTGTCGTTTTACTGAAAAATAATGTCAGCCAGATGGTTTATAAACACGCAATTTCTACCATCGTACCGGCAAGAAACGTCCAAATTGACGATCCATTAAACGTTCATAATGATGATCCATTAGACGAAGGAGGAGATGGTAATCGCTAGTAAGCTGGTAGCTAAGGCGTCAACAGGAGGTATTGTTGTTCGAGTTTGAGCGACCACACGGTGGTGAACGCGCGCTTCTAGTACATATCAATTTCCCGCTGCAGGCGGATCAGGACGATCTGGACGAATTTATCGAACTGGTTCGTTCGGCCGACGTAGTCGAGGCCGAACTAGTCGTTGGTAGCCGCCAACAACCTACCGCAAAAACGTTTATAGGCAAGGGAAAACTTGAACAGGTTACCGCTCTGGCCCGGCAACACGAAGTGGATGTGGTTTTGTTTAATCATACCCTTTCCCCGTCTCAGGAACGTAACCTGGAGAAGTATCTTGAGTGCCGTGTACTCGACAGGACAGGGCTCATTCTGGACATTTTCGCCCAACGTGCCCAATCGTTCGAAGGTAAGCTGCAGGTCGAACTGGCCCAACTCAAACATTTATCGACACGACTGGTGCGAGGCTGGACACACCTGGAAAGGCAAAAAGGTGGAATCGGCCTGAGAGGCCCGGGTGAAACCCAGCTAGAAACAGATCGCCGATTGCTCGGTAAACGCATCAAGTATTTAAATAATCGGCTGGCAAAGGTATCACGCCAACGCAAGCAAAGTCGGCAGTCCCGTAAAAAAGCTCAAATACCGACAGTATCCCTGGTTGGGTACACCAATGCTGGAAAATCAACCTTGTTCAATGCCCTGACCGGTTCGTCGGTCTATACAGCTGATGCACTGTTCGCGACTCTCGACCCGACATTGAGAAAACTCGAAATCAATAACGAGTTGTACATTATTCTGGCCGATACGGTCGGGTTCATCCGCCATTTACCTCACGATCTGGTCGCCGCGTTTCGCGCCACATTACTTGAAACCCGTGAGGCAGACTTGATTTTGCACGTGGTCGATTGTGCTGATGATAATAAGCACGAAAAAATACAGGCTGTGAATCAGGTGATGAATGAAATCGGTGCTCGCGATGTGCCACAGTTATTAATATATAACAAGATTGACCTGGTTGGTTACCCGCCACGTATCGATAATGATGAGCTTGGAGTCCCCAACCGGGTATGGCTGTCAGCCATCGATAAAACGGGTTTTGACGGATTGATCGAGGTACTACAGGCTCGATATATTGAGCAAAAGTTGCACTATCAACTTGCGTTAGGTGCCGACGAGGGTCAAATCCGGGCCTATTTGCATTCCGAAGGCGCCATCGAAAACGAAAGCTTTGATAATAATGGCGATATTCACTTGAATCTGCTTCTTTCAGCCGCACTTTTAGAGAAGTTATACCGAAAATTTCAACTGACCGACAAGCGGGTTCTGATTCAGGCCAATACGCTTGCAGGAGTCGCATGATAACCGATACAATCCACACTCTTCGGAAGGCGTTGATCAAATTACAATTAGTGGAGAATACTTATGCCCTGGAATGAACCGGGTAAGGATAAAGATCCCTGGGGGAACAGGAATAATGAGGGCCCACCGGATCTGGATGAATTATTAAAAAATGTGAAGGATAAATTCGGCGGATTGTTCGGGGGTGGAAGAGGGAAAATCCCTAATCTCCCAACCGGGTCGGGTAATTTATCCGGTATTGCCGGGTTTATCATTATCGCCCTGCTGATTGTCTGGGCGCTCACCGGAATATATATTGTCGACGAAGGTTGGCGGGGTGTCGAGACTCGTTTTGGGGCAAGAGCGAATGTCACCCAGTCGGGTCCTCACTGGCACATTCCCTGGCCGATCGAGGACGTTGAACTGATCAATGTGTCGGCTGTTCGGACCGCCCGGAGAGATTCCAAAATGCTCACCGGGGATGAGAACATAGTACTGATGAGCCTGGAGGTTCAGTACAATATCAAGGACGCACAGGATTTTGCCTTCGAAGTTCGCGATCCCGATCTAACTTTGCAACAGGTCTCAGAGACTGCCATTCGCACGGTGGTAGGCAATAATGATATGGATTTAATTATTACCGAAGGCCGCGCGATCATCGGTAGCGAAACCAAACAGATTATGCAGGAAATTCTGGATTCATATAGTACCGGACTTAACGTGCTTACCGTCAATATGGGTGAAGCGCAACCCCCGGAAGAAGTACAGGACGCTTTCGAAGACGCGATTAAGGCTCGCGAGGATGAGCAACGCATCATCAATGAAGCCAATGCCTATCGCAATGACATTGTACCGAAGGCACGCGGTGACGGCGAAGGATTACTGGAACAGGCCGAGGCCTATAAAACACGGGTTATCAAGTCGGCAGAAGGTGAAACCAGTCGTTTTAACCAGCTACTGGGCGAGTATCAACGCGCACCCGAAGTAACGCGCGAACGTCTCTACATCGATACCCTGGAGTCGGTCATGAGCGCTGCACCGAAGGTGATGATCGATATCGAAAACGGTAACAATTTGATGTTCTTACCCCTCGATCAACTAATTTCCGGAGCACGAGGCGGTTCCGGTTCCAACCAGGGTGGGCTATCAGACAGCGGATCGACGCAGTCGATAATAGACGAATTCAAACGTAATGTTTCTCGTTCCAGAACCAGGGAGACACGCTAATGGGTAATATAAAATTTAGCCTTGTGCTTTTGGGGCTGATGGGCTTCATACTCTGGACCTCGACCTTTATCGTGCACGAGCGTGAACTGGCGATAAAATTCAAACTGGGTGAAATTGTAGAATCAAATTACACACCCGGCCTTTATTTTCAAATTCCGATTATTAACAATATTATCAAATTCGATAGTCGAATTTTGACACTGGATATGCCTACCGAGCGGTTTCTAACCGCCGAGAAGAAAAACGTGATTGTCGATTCGTTCGTCAAATGGAAAATTGTTGATGCGAAGGTCTTTTATACCTCGACACAGGGAGATGAAAGGCGTGCGATAGCGCGTATGGCGACGATTATCAACAATGAATTAAAAAGCCAGATTGGTTCCAAGTCGATGAAAGAAGTAATATCGGGCGAACGTGCGACGATCATGCAGGTGGTTACCGATAATGCCGACATAAAAATCAGGGATCTCGGGATTGACCTGATTGACGTTCGTGTTAAAAAAGTGGAACTACCTGAAAACGTCAGTAACGACGTGTACCGGCGCATGTCAACCGAGCGTTTAACGGTAGCCAAGGCTTTCCGTTCACGCGGTGAGGAACAGGCCAAGCAGATTAGGGCCAATGCTGATCGACAACGTGAGGAAACACTGGCAGAGGCTTACCGAAAATCGGAACAAATCCGCGGCGAGGGCGATGCGAAATCTGCCAAAATTTACGCTGATTCCTTCAATCAGGACAAGGAATTCTATTCTTTCTACCGGAGCATGAAGGCTTACGAAAATATTTTCGGAAACAACCAGGAATTGATCGTGCTCAGTCCCGATTCCGATTTTTTCAAGTTTTTTAAGGATTCCAAAACTCGGTAGGATAGTTTTTGAGTAAACTGATCAATCGGGCGGTTATCATGCCGCCCGTTTTTTTGTGAGATAAATGATGAACTGGGGTGACCTGTTAACCGCGTTGGCGTTGGTAATGATAATCGAGGGCATCATTCCCTTTATCAGTCCCCAGGGATATAAAAATACCATGCAGCAACTAACCGCAATGCCCGAATCGACTTTGAGAGGCATCGGCTTTGGCCTGATGCTGACAGGCGTCGTATTTCTATATTTTGTTCGGGGCTAAGTACGGCTGGTGAAGAAATCTTCAGACAGTCTTTGGCTACTACCTGACGGCGTCCAGGAAACCCTGCCGCCAGATGCCCAGGCGGTCGAGCTATTACGTCGTAAAATACTGCAGACTTACCATCTATGGGGATACGACCTGGTGATGCCGGCGATGATCGAATACATGGATTCGCTGCTCACTGGTACCGCCCATTCACTCGATATCAAAACTTTTGCCCTGGTAGATCAACTGTCGGGTAAACAAATGGGGGTTCGCTCGGATATGACGCCCCAGGTGGCCCGTATCGACGCGCATCTACTCTCGGATGATAAACAAAAAAATCGCATTAGCCGCCTGTGCTACTGCGGACACCTGCTTCACGCACAGGCTGAGGGAATTACTTCGAGTCGTACTCCTTTACAGATTGGCGCAGAGATTTTTGGTATCGATACGATCGCTGCGGACGTCGAAATCATCAGCCTGATGATTGAAACCCTGCATACTGCGGCGCTCGATACTATCACTATCGATATTGGTCATGTTGGAATTTTCCGCAACCTGATGCGCAACACCAGTCTCGATACCGAACAGGAAAATTACCTGTTCGACATGTTGCAACGTAAATCTATACCGGAGTTACAGCAATACCTGCAGCAGTTACCTCTGGATGAGCATTTAGGCGATCAAATTCACCAGCTAGCGCTGCTCAATGGTGATGTCTCCATGCTCGAAGATGCCCGCAAGGTATATGCTGATTGTGCGGACGATCTGCATCAGTCTATTGATCATATGCAGGCTGTAGTTGAGGCGGTTCAAACAGAATTCCCCAACACTTTAATTCATTGTGATCTATCGGAATTACGTGGTTACAGTTATCACACGGGGCTGGTTTACGCAGCCTTCCTGCCTGGCCAGGGAAAGGAAATTGCCCGCGGTGGGCGTTACGATGACGTTGGCAGCGTATTTGGTAATGCTCGTCCAGCGACTGGATTTAGCGCCGATCTGATTAGCCTGTATCAGCTTTCCAATGTGTCGAGTAAACCGGAACCTGGCATATTGGCTCCCGCTAATGATGATCCGGAACTGGTAAAAACAATTCAGGCGCTACGTCAGGATAACCAGCGAGTGATCATCGATCTTAGCAGTGGTAACACCAGTCCCGAGGATCAGTATTGTGATAGAAGACTGGTTCGACAGACCAGTGGCTGGGTCGTCGAACAGGTGAGTAGTTAAATGTCGCAAGCAGTGGTAGTGGTAGGCACTCAATGGGGCGACGAAGGAAAGGGCAAGATAGTTGACCTTCTCACAGAAAAAGCACAGGCCGTAGTTCGTTTCCAGGGAGGGCATAATGCAGGGCATACGCTGGTAATCGATGGTGTAAAAACGGTATTGCACCTGATTCCTTCGGGAGTTTTACACGACCATGTCAAATGCCTGATCGGCAATGGTGTTGTGCTGTGTCCCGAGGCATTATTAGAGGAAATTACCCATCTCGAGGCTGTCGGTATACCCGCGCGTGAACGCATTGTCATCAGTGATGCCTGCCCGCTGATTTTGCCTTACCATATCGCACTCGACCAGGCACGAGAGGTTGCGCGTGGCAAACAGGCGATTGGCACTACCGGGCGGGGAATAGGGCCCTGTTACGAGGATAAGGCTGCGCGTCGAGGCCTGCGTGTTGGTGATTTACTCGATGCCGAGTTATTCTCTACACGCCTGCAGGAAGTAATGGAATATCACAATTTCATGTTGCAGAATTTTTATAAAACCGATCCTGTCGACTATCAGCAGGTGTTGGATCAGGCCTTGCAGCAGGCCGATGTCCTGCGCGATATGATCGGCGATGTCCCGGCTATTTTGCATCAACTCAATCAGCAGGGTGCAAAAATCATGTATGAAGGCGCACAGGGAGCGCTGTTGGATATAGATCACGGCACTTATCCATTTGTCACTTCATCGACCACAACTGCCGGGGGAGCGGCTGCCGGTTCCGGGGTTGGCCCACGTGATCTGGATTACATACTGGGCATAGTCAAAGCTTATACGACGCGCGTCGGTGCCGGGCCATTTCCGACTGAACTGGACGACGCGGATGGACAGCATATGGGCGAAAAAGGGCATGAATTCGGCGCCACTACGGGGCGAAAACGGCGTTGTGGTTGGCTCGATATGGTGGCCTTAAAGCGCTCATTCAAAATCAATTCGGTATCTGGGCTGTGCATGACCAAGCTTGATGTACTCGATGGCCTGGAAACTTTAAAAATTGCGATCGCCTACCGACACCAGGGACGCGAGATCGACACCGTTTCAATGAGTGCTGAAAGCCTGGAAGCCTGCGAACCAGTATACCTTGAAATGCCAGGCTGGCAGACATCGACCTACGGTGAGAAGTCCTACGAAGAACTCCCGGATGCTGCGATTAACTACCTGAAAAAAATTGAACAGCTGAGTGGCGTGCCCGTTGACATCGTTTCGACTGGTCCCGACCGGCTCGAAACTATCATATTAAGGCATCCGTTCAAAGACCAGGAGTAAGCGTACGCTATTTTTTACCGGATAGTGTTGCGGCTATGGGACAGAATTCGAAATTGTGATGTGGTTACTGAAATAAATGTCAGAATAGGTGACAATTAGGCTCATCGAAACTTCCTCTTTAGTTTCTTAAGCGGAGATTGCTGGGTGAAGTTAAAAGGATAATAACTAAAGGATCGGATATGACCCGGTTTCCCAGGCTGATTTTAGCCACACTATTATTGCTAAGCCCAAATGCCAGCATCGCCGGGCAGGGTTTCTGGCAGGCTGTCACACCTGAATCGAAACTATCATCCGACCAGGTAACATCGATTCAATTTTCCGAAGAATTAACATCGATTCGATATTTCGAGGCCGATGAGCAGGGGTTACGCGATTTTCTCGCGCTGGTACCCCACGAACTAAGTGGTGATGATAGTAATACGATCCTGTTGCCGATGCCCGATGGTAGCCAGACCAGTTACAGTATTGTCGAATCGCCAATTATGGAGGCTGGGCTGGCTGCCAAATTCCCCGGTATAAAAACCTACAAAGTCCGCGGTATCGATGATCCGGGTGCCTCGGGCCGGGTCGATATTTCGCAAAAAGGATTTCGTGCGATGTTGTTTACTTCGCAGGGACGGGTTTTTATCGACCCGGATAGTAGCAATTTTATATCTAATCGATATATGTCACGGTTGGCTGGTGCAGAATTTTCCGGAGATGCGTTCCAGTGTAGCACCGGTCAACTGGTTGAAAATCAATCGATATTCCCCTCGTCGGCTAATCGAACAGTTAACCGAATTTCAGGCAGTATACTAATTTACCGACTAGCTGTATCAGCTACAGCTCAGTACGTAGCGGCAGTCGGCGGCACTAAAGGGGCAGCAATGGCTGAAATTGTTACTGCAATTATCCGTGTCAATGAAATCTACGAACGAGATCTGGGAATCCGATTTATATTGGTTAATAACAACGACGATCTAATTGACGATTCCAAAGCTAACAGTGCTTTCTATGATGCTAATGGAAACGAAATTAGTGGCGCTGGCTTCATTGACGAGAATAACGAAAAGGTTCCAGGATTAATAGATGAAAACCCAATCTGGATTAATAACACCCTGGGTATGGGTGACCCGGTTGTAGGGCAAGGATTGTATGATATCGGACATATATTCAGCACAGGTGGAGGTGGGGTTGCTCGGCTTCGGGCGGTATGCGGTGCCGATAAAGCAGGTGGTGTGACTGGATTAACCAACCCCTCCGGTGAGATATTTTATATCGATTTCGTTGCCCACGAAATAGGGCATCAATTCGGTGCGGAACACAGTTTTAACGGTACTACTGGTAGTTGCAGCAGCAATAGAAGTCCAGTAGCGACGCATTTTGAACCCGGAAGTGGCTCAACGATCATGGCTTATGCCGGTATCTGTGGGGATGAAAACATACAGCTAGCTAGCGACGCAACCTTTCATGCCAAGACGATAGAACAAATTGATACATTCGTTGGTGCAGGTGCAGCGGGGAGCTGTAACACGCCCGTAGTAATTATTCCCGCCAATACCGACCCTACAGCCAACGCTGGTATCAATCAAACGATACCACTCAACACCTCGTTTCGATTGTTGGGTATCGGCGGCGATACCGATGGCGATACGCTCTGGTACCAGTGGGATCAGATTGACGGCGCCGGAACCGCTACTTCCTCGACCACGTTGGGCGACGATTTTGGAGACAATGCACTGTTCCGCAGTTATCTCCCGCAGCCTACAGGAGTTCGGGATTTTCCCGCCCTCGGAACCCAGGTGGCACTTCTCCCGATAGATCGGAGTGAGGCCTTGCCCTGTACCTCGCGAATCGTTAATTTTCGTCTGACCGTGCGCGACAATAAAAGTGGGCAGGCGACCGATGATATCAGCCTAACCGTAGATGGCACTTCCGGTCCTTTCAGGATCACTTCATTTAATACTGCCCAGACGATCTTTACCACGCGCCCTTTAATTTTCAACTGGGATGTGGCTAACACGAATACCGGTGCTGTGAGTTGCGCTAACGTGGATGTAGATTTACTTACTTTTTCTGCTGACCATAAAACCTATGCGGTGACACCATTGCTATCGAATGTCGTCAACAATGGAAACCAGATAATAACACTGCCCGATAATTCCAGTTCAAACGCAAGATTCCGAGTGAGTTGTAATAGCAATATATTTTATGATATTTCCGATGCTGATCTGATTATCCAGAACTCAGGCGGCGGCGGGGCTGATACCTTTGACACTACTGGCAATACAACTTTTTTTAATACCAAGGGACAGAAGGAGATGTTTGCGACATCGAGTACCTGCGTTGCCGCTCCAGTAGCGACTGGCGGTGGCGGTGGTGGAATCGATGGTCCCTGGTTGTTATTCTTGCTCAGCCTGTCGTATTGCGCGCGAATGATACCTAAAAGGAGAGGGAGGCAGTATATTAATTACGGTTGACAGCGTGTTTTAATAATTGCGTTATATTTAAGCGCGTAACTGCGCGCTTTTTGCATCAATCTCAAATGTTCGTCGCTGCGCACCACGTCTGAAATGCCGTCAATCAACTGAACGCCGCATTTTAACTCGTACTTCAGACTATCCTGTTTTGCCACTCCGGGAATATTGACGCTTCGAGTCGCCAGCCCCAACAATCGAAAATCACCTTTTTTGAGTGCTTGCTGGGCATCGGTCTGGGGGTCAGCGGCGTCAAGCCATTGCAACTGTTTTACATAGGGATCGACATCCCCGGATCCGGTTGCGCAACCTGTGACTAGCAGTGACAGCAATATTATGCTAACGAATTGATTCATGAGGCATTTTGTATACTTGGTTAACAGACGCGATAATGCCATAAATATAGATCTGGTGTAACTTGTAAATGAAATTCGAGGCGCTTGAGTACCTGTGGTTACTCACCCGCCAATCAAAACCAGGCTGAGAGCAGGCCAGTAGGTGATGATCAAAACCGCTATCAGCAAAATGAAGAAAAATGGAATGGTCGCCCGGTAAAGCGTCATGATCGGTTTCTCGAACCGGTAACTGGCGATGAACAAGTTCATCCCCACCGGCGGCGTAAAATAACCCAGTTGCATGTTGGCGAGAAATATGATGCCGAGGTGGACCGGGTGAATACCATAGCCGACCGCGATAGGTAAGATAATCGGTACAATAATCACGATTGCGGAAAAAATATCCAGGATCATGCCGAGCGCCAGCAAGAACAGGTTGAGCAGTATCAAGAATGTCAGCTTGTCGTCGATGTACTGTTGGATCAGTGTAAACAACCGGGTCGGAATTTCGGCATCGATCATATAATTAGTCGATGCCAGAGAGGCACCAATAATGATCATGATACCCCCGACCAGTACCATGGACTCGCGCATGATATTGGGTAGCTGGCGAAAAGTGATTTCACGCATGACCAGTACCTCCACTACGAGGACATAAAGCGCGGTGACCGCGGCGGCCTCGGAGACCGCGATATATCCTCCATAGATGCCCCCCAGGACAATAATCGGCAAAGGTATTTCCCATTTTGCCTCATTAAGTGCAGCAAGTGCCTTTGTCGCATCGAAGCCGCTTTTCTCTCTCGTCTCCCGGGGCTGGTACATGCTGTATATCGAGAGCATCACCAGCATCAGTAGTCCCGGAAAGATACCGGCAAGAAATAACTGATCGATGCCGATTGGTTGATCCAGCGCCATCTGCTGGGCGACCACGCCAAATAGAATTAATGGTAATGACGGGGCAAACAACAGGCCCAGGCTACCCGAACTGGTTAACAAACCGAGGTTAAAGTTTTCACTGTAGCCGGCCTGTTTGAGCGCGGGATAAAGCAGCGCGCCAAGGGCAATGATGGTAACACCCGAGGCGCCGGTAAAAGCAGTAAATAGCGCGCAGGTAAATATCGCTACGATGGCCAGGCCACCGGGCAACCAGCCCAGCAGGTGATTACTTAGATTGACCAGTCGGGTCGAGGCTTGGCTTTCACCGAGTAGATAGCCGGCAAAGGTAAACAGCGGGATGGCGAGCAGTATCGGCATTTCCGCGAGCCGATATATCTCGATACTAATGACCGATAAATGGATTTCCTCAGAATAAAACCCGAGCATCGCGCTGGCTGCAATAATCGCAAACAATGGCGTCCGCAGTATCGCCAGCAACAGCAAGATAGGGCTGAACAGGCTCAATTCGACCTACTGCTGCGCGACTTGTATCGGCGTAAAAACAGCGATCCCCAGCGTAGCGAAAAAAGAAAGTAACGAATACCGATCAGCGCGAATGTAATCGGGATAATGACTTCGATCATCCACGCCGGGATCCCCAGGATACCGATTAATCCATTAACAAAATCCAGTCGCACCCAGTGGGCGCCATTCCAGGCCACTAGCAGGCAAACCCATGAGGTAAATTGCCCGACAAATGTCTGGATTAACAAATACCATGTTTTGCTAAAGAAATGAGACACCAGGTCAATATGAATATGCCGGTTGTCCCGACTGGCAACCGTGGCGCCAATCATACCCAGCCAGAGCACCATGATGCGCAGCAGCGGGTCGGCCCATACCAGGCCGAAATCGAACAGGTTACGCAGTATTATCTGTGTTGAAGCCAGTAAGATCATGCTGCTGAGCAACACCACCAGCAGGATATCCTCAAACCGGTGTACGGATTTAACCAGTACGCGCATGGTTATTGCGCTTTTCTATAATCGCTCAGGTGTTGCAACACTTGATCTACCGCTTCCTGGGTCACAATCCCTGTTTTTGCCATGTTGGCGATCGCCTGGTCGGAGAGTTTTTTCCATCGCCTGATTTCCGCCGGATCGGGTTTAACATACTTGATGCCATATTTTTTCAGTGCTTTTGTCGCTTTTTCATTGTCGGACCGGTTCAAGGTATCCAGTTGTTTAAACACACTGTCGATCTCCTGTTTTAAAATGACTTGATCCCCGGCACTAATCTTGTCGAAAGATTTTTTTTGTATGGCCAGCAAACCGGTAAGGAAAATTACCGGTAGGTCGGTAACATAAGCGGTACTGCTGTGCCACTGGAACGCTATTGCGGCGGTCGGAATGACGGCCACCGTTTCAATTAAGCCTGTCTGCAACCCGGTAAAGACGTCTGAAATCGGTAGGGAAATAGGCGATATGCCGAGTGATTTAAATGTTTCCATTACCACCGTGTCGCCTTCCGGTATCCACACCTTGCTGGCGCGAATTGCTTCGAGGTCGGTTAGTGCCGTCTGCGACATTATTTTTGCAAATCCACCGTTGGTAATTCCCAGTAAAACAAAGCCACCCCGCTCCATATTCTGCTTCAAGAACGCATCCATTTTGGAACGCACATAGTCAACTTCGTCTAAAGAAGTAAAAATCATCGGCAGGTTCAATGCCTGAATACCCGGGTAGATACGCGCCAGACCTCCGGCGGTGAATGCACCACCTTGCAGTTGCCCGACATTGATCTTGCGATGCATAGTCTGTTCGTTACCCATCACGCCACCGGGATAAAACTTCAGTTTGACACGACCGTCTGTTTTTTCACTGATGTTACTGGCACCTTCTTTCATCAGCTTCATCCAGGTAGTGCCGGCAGGTGCGAGCGTGGCGATTTTGAATGTTTTTGCGAGACTATGCCCGCTGTACAGGCTGCTCAGAAATGCGATCAAGCAAATTTTAATAATGGGTTTCATTTATCCATCCTGGTGTTGAAATTAATGTCATATAAATCTCGAACTCCCGATATTCGATTGACCTATAGACACTGGAACTATCTGTAAATTCCTTTATAGCAGGGTTGCCGCGAACTTTGGACTATTGCTAGAAAAAATCAACCGATTCTTCCAGTAGTTCCCCAGCCTGTAGCTTTGCAATAGTGTTAATCAGGGTTAAGCCAGGCGCTTCGGCCGGTTTTGCAAGGACCGCCTGAAGCAACTGATCATGCAGCTCCTGGTCGAATACCATGCGCGTATAATATTGTGCCATCAGCACGTTGATCATCAGGTTTTTACCCGCGGAAATTTCATTCGCACGTTCGAAATGGGCGCGACCCTTTTCCGGTTTGCCGCCGAGGCTTGGCGGAAGCTGGGTCGACAGGACACCGAGGTAAAGATGCGACCCACCACCATCGAAATTTTCATCAAGCTTGAGGCATTGTTCAAACAATGCGGTTAATTTCGGCAACTCAGCCAGTGCCTCCCAGTCAGCAGCGTTAACCTGAATCCAGCTCGCCCAGGCAGTAGCAAAGCCATACAGGGTTGGTAAATCTTTAATATTTGTCTCTGTCAGTATGTCCTCGAAATCTTTTTGCTTAGCTATAAGGGCCTGACAAACATCCTCAACATCTATGCACAGAGCGCTTCTGGCATAGCCGATAGACTTTTCGGCGAGTCGCTTTGCACGTTCTTCGTCCTCAATAAATGCCGAGGTATAAGACGAATACAGTTTGGCGCCTGACAGCAGTAAATCGGTATTCTCGGCGTCACCCTCGATCAAACTGTCGAGCATCAACAGGTAGGCCGGTGCACCGATTCGCACTGTTTCCAGATCGTTTTGATTCAGTATCGCCAGGCTTAGGTTATCGGCCATGCGCGAGGTTGCGGAGCCGATCAAACTGGCACATCCAGTCAATAATACAATCGCTGTAATACCAGCCGTCGTTTTTATCATCCTGAATACTCCCTGTGTGATTGAGGTTCCTATTTAATGCGTCCAGGTCTTTACTGCGATTTAAACAAAAATGACTGTATCACACAATAAATATACTTGACGACCGAATTCTGACAAGATCGTTGCCCGGGCCTTGCTTCTATACCGATCAGTAGCCATCACGCCACCCGATCAGCCTTCATGTTTTTCGCGGCACTGGTAAATCCTCCATCGTTGCCATCGACAAAGTGGATGTGCTCGCCCTTTTCAAGGTTAAAAACCAGGCAGGTCATGAGCGCGGAGTCGGCACGATGTAGTCCGTATACCAGCTCGCCGCGTTCAGCACGCAAGGCCAGCATTTTATCGATTTCGTCAGCCTGGGCCAGGCTACAATCCAGTAGTATCCGCAAGGTATCGTCGAATCTGCGATAATCGGTATTAGAGCGTAATTCGACACGATATTGTCTGCCCCGGTAACCGCCAACTGTCAGATCAAAACGATCCAGGCACCACTGGAACAAGCTGTATAGATACAGGCGTAACGCCCAGAAAAAACGATTTCGTTCGCCGACCGTGGCATCGATCTCGGCGCCCAGCCCGCGCGGTGGCCAGCGAAACTTCATGTTTTTGTCAGACATCGGTTCGCCCTGATTTCCGGCTTCAACGGAAATCTCTCCCAGCGCGTCGATTAACGAGGTGTAGATTCTGGCTTTCACACTTTCCTGGTCGGCTACTGCCTGTATCAGCACGCTCAACATCACTCCGTTTTCTGACGCCAGTGGTTCCCAACGGCATGACAATCCACTCAGGTCAGGCGATTTATCAACGTCGCTATCTTCGATCAGGTAATCAGAATTGGATTTGATCCAGCGCTCTGCCAGTTCGATTCCACCACCCGAGAATGTCGCCAGCACATTGCCCGGACTGAGTTGATACTTGGCGACCATGACCCTGTGCCTGCCACTCGCATTGATACTTTCTACCGGTACGATACCCACGCGTAACAACAGGTTAAATTTTAATTCGGCCAGGCTGCGTACCGCCAACAGGGTTTTTTTACAGGCATCAACCCGATTCGGCGGCGTCAGCAATGTGGCACCGTCACCGCCAAACACATAGGGAATTTCACCTTGCGCACTGATGTTGAGAACCGCGTTAATACAGGCGGCACCGATCATATTCACTTCCTTGTAACGGCCCTCGCCGATGGCCCGGGTGGAGCCCTGTATATCGGCGATTATGACAAACCAGTCGTCGGGCGCAATTTTATAGTTGTCGATATTCGCTACCTGGGAAAAGTTGTCGAACGACGAAATATCGGCATAAAAATTGGCTGTGGACGTCGCTCTACTCATTTTTCTGGATTGCTAATCGAGACAATAGCTAAAGAGTAACCAGAAACGAGTTTAATTCAAATAGTCGTAGCAGTTGAACCCGAAAAGGTGGGGTTGGAATCGAAACTATCGATTCCAACCCCCAAAACTCATGCTTCAGCGCTAGTCGGGTCGATCACATTGGCCACCTGGCTAACCTTTGTAGCTGGGAAGCCGCTCTCGGTTGCGTGTTCCTGAACCAGGTCTTCTGAATCGGCAAGGTAGACGCAAAAAATCTTGTCAGCCGTGACATAAGAGTGTTCCCACTGGATAAACTTTCCTTCCTTTGTCATGTCAGCAAGCACCGAGTTGGATTTTTGCGAGGCACCGCGAAGTGCGTCACGGTCTGCTGAACCGATTTCGGGGATTTCACGTTCAATTACAAATCTGGGCATCTTAGTTCCTCCAGGAGTTGATGGGATATGCACGACCCGGTTTCGTTCATGCACGCTCTGTAGTATGCCACTAAAACTCTATGGACAATAGGACACGGGAAAAATCAGTTGAGAAGCAAAGGATACCAGAGATATGGTGCCCAGAAGAGGGTGAGCAGGAGATAGAAAATGCGTATGCATTTTCCATGCGAACGCCCGAAGGCTTTGCCTGAGGGCCGGAATAGTCCTCTTATGACTTACGAAGCGAAATTAGTAACGTTAATATATTGAGTAGTAAGAAGTATTGGGTTGGTGCCCAGAAGAGGACTTGAACCTCCACGACCTTACGGTCACTAGCACCTGAAGCTAGCGCGTCTACCAATTCCGCCATCTGGGCATGGCGCGAAAATATACACTTCTGCGATCGGTTGTCAATCTAGTAATAGTACACTAGTGCGTTCTAGCGGCTTTCTATATACTCGCGACCTTTACAAGGAAAGCGTATGCCCAAAAAACCTTCTCGGCCATCTGTCGACCCATTTCTAACACGCGAAAGTGCCAGGTACGAGCAGCCTATTGCGAGCCGCGAACACCTGTTAAGTTTGATCGAATCACATTCGGTGCCGGTGTCACAGGAACATATTGTCGCGTCTTTGCAATATGATGATGAGGCGCAAATTGAGGCATTGCGTCGTCGGCTTAATGCAATGGCGCGGGATGGTCAGATATTCCGCAATCGGCGTGGTGGTTTCCTGAGTTTTGATCACATGGACCTTGTAAAGGGATACGTGCAAACACATCCGGACGGGTTTGGATTTCTAACTCCTGAATCGGGTGGCAAGGATATCTTTCTGCCCGAACGGCAGATGCGCAAATTGATGAATGGCGACAAGGCCGCAGTCAAGATAGCAGTCCATGACCGTCGCCGGGATCGCAAGGAGGGGGCGTTAATTGCGGTGCTTGAACGCGCCCACCAAAGTGTCGTGGGGCGTTTCCACCGCGAAAGCGGTATTGAATTCGTAGTGCCCGATGACAAGCGATTGACGCGCGATATCCTGGTCAACCGTGATGTTGGTCATTCTGCCAGCCCGGGCGATATTGTCGTGCTTCGGATTAGTGAATATCCGACCCAGCATACGCAACCCATCGGCATCGTAGAGTCGGTACTGGGCCAGGACAATGCTCCCGGTATGGAAGTCACGATCGCACTTAATGCCCATGCGATACCGCACCAATGGAACCTGCAAGTCCTGGATGAAATTGAATCACTCAGTGACCGTGTAATCGAGTCGCACAAAAAAAACCGCAAGGATATGCGCCAGGTGGCTTTTGTTACCATCGATGGTGCCGATGCACGTGATTTTGATGACGCGGTTTATTGTAAACCAGTAGGCAATGGTTACCAGCTGTACGTGGCGATCGCCGATGTGGCGCACTACGTGAATATCGATTCGGCGCTCGATACCGAGGCCTGTACCCGCGGTACCTCGGTTTACTTTCCTGGTGAAGTGGTGCCGATGTTACCCGAGATATTGTCAAACGGACTGTGTTCGTTAAATCCCGAACTGGATCGTTTGTGCCTGGTCTGTAGCATGGATGTGGATCAGCAAGGTGTCGTAAATAAATACGATTTCTTCGAAGCGGTTATCTATTCGCATGCACGACTGACCTACGACGATGTGGCTAATGCTGTATTCGAAGGCCAAAAGTCCTCGCACCCTGGCCTTACAGCTGTGATGAAGGATCTCGAAAATCTCAAACGGGTATATCAGGCGCTGGCCAAAGCGCGTAAAAAACGACACGCGATTGAATTTGAAACTCGCGAAGTGGTGTTCAAATATAATGATCAACGAAAGATAGAGTCAATCGAACCGAGCCAACGCACCGAAGCACACCGACTGATCGAAGAGTGCATGATCGCGGCAAACATGAGTGCCGCCAGACTGCTCAAGAAACACAAAATACCTTCGCTGTACCGCATTCACGCAGGACCCAATGCCGATAAATTACTAAAGCTGGCTGAATTTCTATCCGGGTTTGGCATATCCCTTCCGGTTGAGAACCCGACCCCGCAGGACTATGCCAATCTTATAGAGCAAATCCGGGAGATGCCTGAATTTGCGATGATACAAACGGTGATTCTGCGTTCGCTGTTGCAGGCGAGTTATAGCCCGGATGTTAAAACCGGTCATTTCGGGCTGGCATTAAAGGATTACGCCCATTTCACCTCGCCAATCCGACGCTACCCTGATCTACTCGTACATCGTGGCATCAAGCACTGGATTCGGCATCGCGGTGCAGAGAGCTTTCATTACGATTTGGCCCATATGACAAGCCTCGGCGAGAGTTGTTCGCGTTTCGAGCGACGGGCAGATGACGCTTCACGCGATGCGGCTGACTGGTTGAAGTGCGAATACCTGCAAAAGCATATCGGCCAGCAGTTTCATGGCATAGTCACCAGCGTTACCAGTTTTGGCCTGTTCGTGCAGCTCGAAGAATTACTTATCGATGGACTGGTTCATGTCACAGCCCTGAAACGCGATTACTATCATTTTGACCCGGTACGTCATCGTTTAATAGGTGAAATGACCCAGCGGAGCTATCAACTGGGTGATCGATTACTGGTCCAGGTTGCACGCGTTGATCTGGAAGATCGCAAGATCGACTTCGACCTGGTGGCAAGCCTGGATGGGCCTGGTAAAAAACACAAAAAAGTAAAAAAAGTGAAGCAGAGCAAAGCGGCAAATTCCAGGAAAACCAGCAGGAAAACCAGATCGCGAGCCAAGAAAGGTAAAAATAAGCCAAAAAAGTAATTCTCGATGAATCATTCCTATATCTACGGGTTTCATGCGATCAGCAAAATATTGCAGCATTCGCCAGCATCCTGTATCGAGTTGCTTTGTACTGATTCTAAAAACCCTCGATTAAAGTCTCTGATCGGAATCGCCCGGCAGGCAGGACTACCTGTTCGCTACGAGTCGCGTGAGTCGCTTAGCGATCTGAGTGGCAATGTGAAACATCAGGGCTGCGTACTACAGATTGATGACTCATCACCGAATGCCCTGACGCTGGAACAGCTATTACAGCAAAACCAGCCACGGTCTTTGTACCTGGTACTGGATGGTGTACAGGATCCCCACAACCTCGGAGCCTGCCTGCGCACTGCCGACGCTACCGGGGTTGACGCGGTAATAATCCCCAAAAATCGATCAGTCGGTTTGACCGCTGCAGTCAGAAAGGTTGCCGCAGGTGGCGCCGAATCGGTACCCCTGCTCGAGGTGACCAATATAGCCCGTTGTTTACAAGACATGAAAAAAGCCGGTATCTGGATATATGGGACCAGCGAAGCGGCAATGTCCACAATTTACGAATACGACTATGTTTCCCCTATCGCGCTGGTGATGGGTACTGAGGGCGATGGCCTACGACGCCTGACGGCTGAGCAATGCGATCATTTGATTAAACTACCGATGCAAGGAGTGGTCGAGAGCCTCAATGTGTCGGTTGCTGCCGGGGTTTGTTTGTACGAGATATTACGCTCAAGAACGGCCCAAGAATGACTTGCAGCCAGCGCATGGCTCGGGTAGAATCCGCCGCTTTCCAGCAGTGCTGACTTTTTTGGCCGAGCCGATCTGAATAGCACTGTACTCCTTGCTCCACAGGCGTTGATTCTGGGGGCTTTTTTATCCCAAAGGGAGAAGTATGAAACATTACGAAATTGTGTTTCTGGTCCACCCTGACCAGAGTGAGCAGGTGCCCGCGATGATCGAGCGTTATCGCAGCATGATTACCGCTTCCGGAGGTACGATACACCGCGAAGAAGACTGGGGCCGCCGTCAGCTCGAATTCCCGATCAAGAAGATTCATAAGGCACATTACGTGTTGTTGAACATTGAGTGCTCACAGGAAGTGCTAAATGAAATCGAAAGTGCGTTCCGTTTCAACGATGCGGTACTGCGTCATTTAACCCTGAACTGTAAGTCAGCGATCACCGAGCAGTCAGCGATGATGGCCGAAGTTGAACGCGAAGAGTCCGCCAAGACAACCGATCACAAGCCTGAACCGAAGGTAGATGAAGCCCTGGACGATAATGCCGAGGTCGTGGCCGATGCAGAAGAAGCTAGTGAAGTTGATGAAGGCGATGAATCCGATGCAGCCGATGAAGCCGAAGTCAAAGCCATCGAAGCAGGAGTAGAATAATTATGTCTCGTTATTTCCGTCGCAAGCGATTTTGTAAATTTACCGCCGAAGGCACCGACCTGATCGATTATAAAGACCTGGAAACACTGAAAGAGTATATTACCGAGACCGGCAAGATTGTTCCGAGTCGTGTTACCGGTACCAAGGCCAGGTACCAACGTCAGCTGGCGACTGCTATCAAACGCGCGCGTTTCCTTTCGTTGTTGCCTTACACTGATCAGCACAAACTCAGGTAAATAGAAAGAGCTGTCACTATGTTGGCACTCGCGAGATACTCACTGAAAGGACCCTATCAGGCAGCTGCGGTAGTCGGCATGCTGGCCATTGCGGCTGTATTTCTGCCGTTGCTTGCCGGGCAATCCTTCTTCATTGCGATCGTTGCCACTGTACTGATCGTAATGGCGTGTGCGCTGGTCGGGTTGATTATCCTGACGCAGGGAACCGTATCGGGACTGAAGTCGATAGTCGTGTCGATATTTGGTATTACACTGGTAACCACGCTAGTGTTGAAAACGCCAACTCTGGGTATATCGATCGGGCTCATGCAGTGGTTGCCGATAGTAATACTGGCGCAGACGTTAAAGAGCACCAAATCGCTAACCCTGATGATTTTCGCGGGTTTGGTTCTGGCATTGGTTGCGATCGCGATACAATTTTTAATCTGGCCTGATCTCGAAGCCAGGTTATTACCGGTATTTCATCAGTCATTGATAGGTCTGTATGATAATTCGACCTTAACCAGTGAATCGGTGGGGGAATATATTCGACTACTGGTCCACTGGATGGTGTTGTTAATAGTGTCCACCCTGTATTTGCTGTTTACAGGGATAATGCTTCTATCGCGTTCGATGCAGGCCAGACTGGCCAATTCGGATGGTTATAGACAAGAATTTCACGCATTGGCATTGGGAAAACCAGTTGCATTTGCGGGTTTGATAATATTGATAACGAGTATCTGGTTGGATCAGGACTGGATCACCAGCATGGCCATGGCAGTGATGGCTGCATTTCTGTATCAGGGAATAGCAGTGGTTCATTGCAAGTTGGCCACGAGCAAGCACAGGGCTTTAATAATAGGGATATATTATACCTTGCTGATAATTTTCCCGCAGGTCGTGGCAGTCAGTTCGATCGGCGGAATGATAGATAACTGGATGATATTTCGCAAAAATAGAAATATTGAATCAACCTGACTGGATATTGATAAGAGGAAGTCCGATGGAAGTTATTCTTCTGGAAAACATTGAAAACCTGGGAACCCTGGGCGATAAAGTCTCGGTCAAATCAGGATTTGCGCGTAACTATCTAGTACCGCATGGCAAGGCAAAGATAGCAACTGCGGCCAATCTGGCAGAATTCGAGGCACGCCGTGCAGAGCTAGAAAGAGCCGTAGCCGATGCACTCAGCGAAGCCCAGGTGAAGCAACAGGCAATTGAGGCACTGGGTACACTCGAGATCGTAGCCAATGTAGGGTCCGAGGGCAAGTTGTTTGGCTCGGTAGGGACTACAGATATTGCCGATTTAATCGCGGCGGCGGGCGTGGTGGTTGAAAAACGCGAAATTCGTCTGCCCGATGGCGCCATCCGTACCACTGGCGAACATGTGATTGATATCCATGTACATGCTGACGTGGATACTTCGGTAACTATATCTATTGTTGGCGAAGGTGGGACTGACCCCATGGCTGTTGTTGGGGAAGATGGCACTGACCCCATGCCTGAGTCAAGCGAGTAATTAAATCATCGAAATATCAAGCGGCTGTTAATTTTGACAGCCTCATTTTGGGTTGGCTGTTTGCTACAAAATGAATAACATTTGGAATATAAAAATTAGGTCATATCAACTAAATTTGATAAGCCAGTAACGCCGGATTTAATTCACTTTCGCATGGTTTGGCAAGAGCAGGATGTTATTTATCGACGTTCGGGCAAATACTGGATTTACAGCCACTTCAGAATTCGAATCAGGTTTCTCTGCTAAACCATTGACCATCAATTGAAACCGGTTTCTTATCGATTTACTTTTTAGATTGGGCTTTCGAAATTGATCCGCAATTTTCAATTGTTTGATGATTTCTTGAAGCCATCCGATTATTATTGTCACCCCATGATTGTAAATTCCGCAAAGCTCGATGTCTGAAATAGTCACCCGCGTGGCCGAGCTCAGCCAGCGAGTTGAAGACCTGAAAGTGCCGCCACATTCGCTTGAAGCGGAGCAATCAGTAATCGGTGGCTTGATGTTGGACAATCGCGCCTGGGATGATATTGCCGACATTATCAATGAACAGGATTTTTATCGTCACGATCATGCCCTGATATTGCGCTCTATCAACGCGCTCTCTGAAGACGATCAACCCTACGATGTGCTCACCGTTTCCGAATGGCTCGGGGCCAGGGGTGAACTTGACTCTATCGGCGGCCTGGCTTACCTGAGCATACTCGCTAACGACACTCCAACCGCCGTGAATATCAAGGCTTACGCCAATATCGTGCGTGAATATTCGATACTCAGAAGCCTGATTCAGGTCGGCAACGAGATATCCGCGAGCGCTTATAATTCTGATGGTAAACCGAGTAAGGAACTGGTCGACGAAGCCGAGCGTAAGGTATTTCTGATTGCCGAACAGCGTGCTGGTAACCGCCAGGGGTTCGAGGCAATCAATGAATTACTAGGGCGCGCGGTAAAGCGCGTCGAGGAAATGTATCGAAGTGACACCACCCTCACTGGAATAGCGACCGGTTTCACCAACTTTGACGATAAGACCTCGGGTTTACAAGATTCCGATTTAATTATTATCGCCGGGCGACCATCGATGGGTAAAACCAGCTTCGCGATGAACGTGGCTGAAAACGCGGCTCTGCACAATGAAAATTCGGTTGCCGTGTTCAGCATGGAAATGCCCGGCGAACAACTGGCTTTGCGGATGATGTCGTCATTAGGGCGAATCGACTCGCATAGTTTGCGTACCGGCAAACTCGACGACCACGACTGGCCAAGACTCATCTCCTCGGTCAATATGCTATCCAAGGCCAAGTTGTTCATCGACGATACAGCTGCCCTGACACCGACCGATCTGCGTGCCCGAACACGGCGTTTAAAACGCGAACACGGGCTCGACCTGGTGATTGTCGATTACCTGCAATTGATGCAGGTAGGAGGTAGCACCGAAAACCGCGCGACCGAAATTTCCGAAATTTCACGTTCGCTAAAGGCCCTGGCGAAAGAACTCGAAGTACCAATCGTTGCCCTGTCACAATTAAACCGGAGTGTCGAGCAACGACCCGATAAACGCCCGGTGATGTCTGATCTACGCGAATCCGGTAGCATCGAGCAGGATGCGGACGTCATACTTTTTATTTACCGCGACGAGGTTTATAACGCTGAAAGCGCCGAGAAGGGCACGGCTGAAATTATAATACGCAAGCAACGCAATGGCCCCATCGGCACGGTACGCCTTTCCTTCCTGGGTCAGTACACCCGCTTTGAAAATCTGGCACACGACGATTACGGCGGGCAATTTGAATAGCCATGAACCTAATCGCCACGCACGGGCCAGCATAGATCTCGAAGCCATACGCCATAATTACCGGCTACTGAAAAAGTTATCGGGTGACAATAGTCTAATAGCGGTGATCAAAGCCGATGCCTACGGCCACGGGGCCACCGAAGTCGCAAAGGCGCTACCCAATGCTGATGCCTTTGCAGTCGCCACGGTGGGGGAGGCGGTGGCGTTGCGGAAATCCGGAATTAACCAGAAAATTATCGTCCTCGGCGGCTATATTTGCCCGCGCGAGTTACAGACCTGCGTCGAATACCAACTCGACCCGGTGATCCACCAACAGATTCATCTCGATCAGTTAATAATTTACGCCGACCTCGAAGGCCTACAGGTCTGGGTAAAGATCGACACTGGCATGGGACGACTGGGTTATGCACTGGAGGCTGTGCCCGGTGTTATCGAACAGCTTGCTCGAGCAGCAACGCTAGGGCAGGTGCGCATGATGACCCACCTGGCCTGCGCAGACGATGTCGAAAACCCACAGACCGATCGTCAACTCGACAGGGTAGACAGTCTAA
>Ga0255048_10000387_pt1 | contig 34991 bp, 28 predicted proteins | sample JV7_2_2_MG_FD_183619 | JGI IMG/M metagenome (GOLD analysis project Ga0255048, IMG submission 183619) | Seawater microbial communities from Jervis Inlet, British Columbia, Canada - JV7_2_2 | ecosystem: Environmental > Aquatic > Marine > Inlet | place: Canada: British Columbia | collected 2016-10-06
AGGAACCAGTGCAGTACATCCACTCGGCTGCGGAACCGATCCTCGCCAAGACGCTCGGTGTTCCGATCTTCCAGGAGCAGCTCATGGAGATTGCAAGGGTGTGCGCGGGGTTCACACCCGGCCAGTCGGACAGGCTCAGACAAGCCATGACCCACAAGCGTTCGGCATCCGAGATGGCGAAGCTCAAGGGGGAGGTGTTCGATGGCATGGCAACCAAGGGGATAGTCGGTGCTCCTGCGGATGAGTTATGGGAGAAACTCCAGGGGTTTGCATCATTTGGTTTCCCCGAGTCTCACTCAGTCTCGTTCGCCTACATCGTGTATGCCGCATCATGGCTCAAGTACCACTGGCCAACCGAATTCTTCGTTGGACTCCTCAACGCACAACCAATGGGGTTCTACTCACCGAACTCTCTTGTTGCCGACGCCCTCCACCACGGGGTTGCCGTGCTTCCACCAGATGTGAATAGCTCGATCCACGACTGCACCGTTGAGCCATACGACACGGACACGAACGATCTTGCCGAGTATCTCGGTATGGCGTGGAGGCGTGGAATGGGGGCGGCAGATGATCCGGTACGTCAATCGGTTGCCCTGCGGCTCGGTCTGAGGTATGTCCGCAATCTCGGCGACACCGACATCACCCGCATCGAGGCTGCTCGTTTGGTGGCTGGGCCGTTCAGAACTCCAGAGGACTTCGCACAGCGAACCGGGCTGTCGGTGGGAGCACATGAGGGTTTGGCAGCCGCAGGAGCTCTGGGGTGCATCGGGCTCGGGAAGAGGGAGGGCATATGGGTTTCGGGTGCGCTCGCCGACCTGGGGCCTGAGAAGCTTGCATTGGAGGATCGTTCGTCGTCGCCTCAGCTTTCTGGGATGGAGGGGACCGACCACATGCAGGCTGATCTGTGGTCGACAGGGATCTCCGTACTCCACCCTGTTTCTTTCATCAGGGACCATCTGACAACCGGTGGTGTTGTTCCGATTGCAGATGCCTTGCGGTTGCGTGAACACAACTCGAGGGTCAAGGTCGCGGGGGTGGTCACCCACCGTCAACGTCCTGAGACAGCCAATGGCGTTCGATTCATCAACCTCGAGGACGAGACTGGCATCATGAACGTGGTGATGATGCCCGTCGTGTGGGAAACCAACTATGAGATAGCGCGCAAGGCGGTCGGGATCGTGGTCGAAGGTGTACTCGAGTACCGCGACGGGGTTACGAATCTCGTAGCGCGAAGGCTCGAGGCGTGGCCCGCTCCCGAGATGTCATCCAGGGATTTTCGGTGACCGGAAGGAGGAAGACGGGGACAGCACTAGTCCCGGGTCGAGCGGCCCATTCGCAATTTCCACTTCACTACGCCCTCTCCACCGCCGATAGAGAGAGGTGAGCAAGGGACATGAGCGGAGGCAGGGATGAGCCAGGTATTCAGCGGAGCATTGTTGCTTCCGGGCGAGACAGGTGAGGGACTGAACGCATCATTCGAGATGGACGACGACCTGGTCCGTCTGATCGCTGGTGAGGATGAACTCGGATCATGGGATCGGCAGACCTGTGATGTCTCCCCATCGGGGAAGGGATCGTTCCAGCTAGCTCTCTCTGGGGAGGAACTCACGTTCACACCCGCGTCGCCGTCGGCATTTGCTGAGGCAATGGCGGTACCGCTCACACCCGAACCTCAGACGGAGGAGCAGCCGGAGAGGCCGCGTTTCGACTATGACGCTGCGATCGACGAGGTCATCGCCAATATCAAGCCGCTTCGAGACCCGAACGAGGACGATGACATACTTTCGAAGCCAATGCTCGTCGGCATCGTTGGACTCTCAACAGCTGTGATGGCAGGTCTCGTCACCGTGACGATGGTGATTTGACGGGTATCGGCCTTCAGGTCTCGGCCTTCGCTACCCGTCGTTGGATTCTGGGTGACTCTTGTGCGATTGCTGACTGACGATCACTGATGGCCGACAGCCGACAGCTCCCTCACTACTTCCGCTGCGGTGACCGCGTCTTGGGCTGTCACGTCCATGTGGAATACTGCTCGAATCGTTGTTGGGCCGAGGGCAAGCATCGAAACGCCTTCGGCGAGGCATGCATCGGCGAACGCATCAGCGCTCGGCGTTTCGAAGTAGACCAGGTTCGTCTGGACCGAGCGTAGATCCACGTCGATCGCGTCCGACGAAACGATCGATTCCGCGAATGACCTGGCATTGGCATGGTCGTCGGCCAGACGCTCACGGTTGTGCTCAAGAGCGAAGATCACGCCAGCTGCAAGAACACCGGCCTGGCGCATGCCCCCACCGAAGATCTGCTTGAACCGTCTCGCTCGCCTGATCGTCGCTACGGAACCTGCCAGAGCTGAACCGACAGGGGCGCCGAGTCCCTTTGAGAAGCATACGTTCACGGTGTCAAAACCCACAGCCAGCTCGGCGATGTTCGTGTCTGTCGCCGTAGCCGCGTTCCATAGACGGGCGCCGTCGAGGTGTGTCCTCAGGCCAAGGTCCCTTGCGGCGTCAAGCACTTCGAGCGTCTGGCTGGGGTCCCACACGGTCCCGCCCGAGTCGTTGTGCGTATTCTCGAGACAGACGAGTGTGACGGGGTCGAACAAGTGGCTCGGCAGAGCCGGATGGGGCTGAGGGACTGACGCTCTCAGTTGGTCGGCCGTGAACGATCCGTGAGGCCCTTGCAGCGGTGCGAGCGTGACACCGGAGTTGTGTGCAGCCCCGCCGAGTTCATGTCGAACGATGTGAGCAGCGGCGTGGAGTACGACGGTGTCGCCCGGTTCGGTGTGGGTGCGGAGCGCGATCTGGTTGGACATGGTGCCCGTGGGGACAAAGACTGCGTCCTCCTTTCCGAGCAGGTCGGCGACCGTGGTCTCGAGCTCATTGACCGTGGGATCGTCGTGATAGACGTCGTCGCCCACGACCGCGTTGCCGATGGCACGGCGCATCTGTTCCGATGGTTTGGTGACGGTGTCACTCCTTAGGTCGATCATCGATACCTTTCGTCCCTGTCTGTCGATTTGAGCGAGAGTGTGGGCGCTCTGCGACGATCAGCCGACAAAGTGCCTCGCCTGGAGGAGTGTAACGATCGATCCGGCGGCGTTCGGAAGCTCAGACCAATCCCTCATCGACAGCTCGATGTCTGCAAGCGACGCGGTTCGCATCGCGACCCGAGCCCCGGTGAGGTGTTGCACCGTCATCGACCAGGTCGGTTGATGTCCAACCAGCATGATGCGATCACAGTTCCCCCCGTGGCGAGACGCCACTGCGAGCGTTTCGACAACCGACGCTCCGTACAACGCGTCCTCGAGCACGAGACGAGAGTCCCACCCTCCCGTGATGCGTGCGAGCTCCGCAGTGGACCGTGCACGTGTGGCCGTTGACGAGACGACGAGATCGGGAACCAACCCGAGTTCTCGAACAACCTCGCCCATCCGTTCAGCTGCGATGACGCCGCGAGTGGCGAGCGGTCTGCTGTGATCGTCTGGTGCGTCGGTATCCCAAGCCGACTTCCCGTGGCGCATGAGCATGAGATGCGACATGGTCCAAGCGTAGCCGACCGATCCTCAGGGACGATGAGCTCTTCCACGCGTTGCCTCGAGCCTCATCCGGTTTGGCGGCGACAACAGCAGCCGTCAATACCAGGGGATCACGACGGTCGCGGCGAAGAGTACCTGAGCAGTGAAGTAGGTCGGCAACCCTGCAACACGGTTCGCAAGCGTTGCGACCACGAACCTGTTCCTGGCCACGAGCACATCCGATATCGCGAACAGGACGGCCGCCGTTGGGATTCGAGGGTCTGGGATCGTTCCGCTCGTACCGAAGGACGCCACCACCATGACAGAGATGATCCCGACGTACACAGCGATTGGAAACCGGATGTGCTCTGGCATGTGTGGCGTGAGCCATCTGAGGATGGCAGCCGCCGTCAGGGCCATGATGACGCCGGATGCGGCGACGGCGACGAGATCCATGGAAGAGCGCGTAAGGAACCCCGCTGTGTACAGCCCATGGGTAAGAGCGAAGGCGGCCAAACCGACGAGAAGCGATCTCTGCCCTGTGAAGGACAAGGCAAGGTCTCCGAACCACGACGCAACGAGCCCGGCTGTGATCAACCATGCGTAGCCGTCGAATACGGGGTCTCCTGTCAACACGATGACGATTATCGATGTCGATGCGACGACTTTGAACACTCTGCTCCACGACGCCGATCGATCCGTGAGCAACCCTGACACGAGGCCTCCTCCGATGGCGACGAAGGCGAGTGCAGCCATCACAGCTGCCCTACGACGTAGTCGATGCTCGCTGTCAGCGCCTGGATATCGGCGAGTGCGACGTTGGGAAACGTCGCAATGCGAAGCTGGTTCCTCCCCAACTTGCGATACGACTCCGTATCGACGATGCCGTTGTTCCGGAGAATCCCCGAGAGCGTGTCAGCCGACACCGAGCTGTCCAGGTCGATGGTCACGACGGTTGGCGAACGCAGGGCGGCGGTCTGCACGAAGGGCTCACAGAAACGGCTCTCCTCTGCCCAGGCATACAGATGGCTTGACGTGTTTTGGCACATCTCTGCCGCCCACGTGATGCCACCGCGGCTGTTGACCATCTCGATCTGCCGAACAAGGAGATAGAGCGTCGCCAGCGCAGGCGTGTTGTACGTCTGAGACTTCCTGCTGTTGTCCAGAGCGGTCTCGAGTGACAGGAACGAAGGGATCCAACGCGATGTGGCCGCGATCGATTCGATTCGTTCGATCGCCGCCGGCGACATGACCGCGATCCACAGCCCGCCCTCGGAACCGAGGGCCTTCTGCGGGGAGAAGTAGTAGGCGTCGACCGAAGCGACGTCGAACGCGATCGCGCCGGCCGCAGAGGTTCCGTCCACTGTCACGAGCTCGGTGCCGAATCGGGCGAACGGCGCCATGACGCCCGTCGATGTTTCGTTGTGGATGAAAGCTGTCGTGTCAGCACCAGGGATCTCCCGAGGAGTCGGAGCGTCGCCGTAGTCCGCTGAGATGACGACGGGATCATCCAGATGGGGCGCAGCAGCTGTAGATGAGGCGAACTTGTGAGAGAACTCCCCGCAGACGAAGTGCGCCGAGCGGCTGGTGATCAGACCCAAGATCGCGGCATCCCAGAATGCGGTTGCCCCGCCGAGTCCGAGCACGATCTCGTGGCCGTCGGGGAGCCCGTACATGTCGGCGATTCCTTCGCGGATCGATGCGACAAGGCTCCTGACAGCCGGCCGACGGTGGCTTGTGCCGAGGAACGAAGTGCCGGTGGCTGAGAGACTGCTGACAAACGAAGGATCGACGCGGCTGGGCCCCGACCCGAAACGCCCGTCGTGTGGGAGTAGTCCGGTTGGGATCGTGATTTGGGGGCTCTCGGTCATGTCTATCGTTCACCTGTCCGCATACCAGTTGAGAGTAGACCTGATGACACACCGAGAATCGATGTCCACACGGGCGCTCGCCGTCGAACCATCGGCGACGCTTGCGATCACCGCAAAGGCGAATCAGCTACGTGCCGAGGGAAAACCCGTGATCGGGTTCGGTGCAGGGGAGCCTGACTTTCCCACGCCTCCGGCCATTGTTGACGCGGCGATCGAAGCAGCCAGGGACCCGAAATCGCATCGCTACTCACCAGCAGCCGGCCAGCCGGCGTTGCGGCGGGCCATTGCATCCAAGACAATGAGAGATTCGGGGTTCAATGCCGAGCCATCCGGGGTTGTCGTTACGAACGGCGGCAAACATGCGGTGTATCTGACCTGTCAGGTGCTTCTCGACCCGGGCGACGAAGTGCTTCTTCCCTCGCCCTACTGGGTCACCTATCCCGAGGCGATCGCCCTCGCAGGAGGTGTACCCGTGATGGTGCCCACGGACGAGACATCGAGCTTCACTGTCAGTACCGAACAACTCGATGCAGCGGTTACAGACCGTACCAAGATGCTGATGTTCGTGAGTCCATCGAATCCAACCGGTGCGGTGTACACGCAGGACCAGATCCGGCAGGTCGGGGAGTGGGCGGCCGATCGAGGCATCTGGGTGATGACAGATGAGATCTACGAGCATCTCGTGTATGGGGATGCCGAGTTCCATTCGATGCCTGTGCTCGTCCCTCAACTCGCAGACCGGTGTGTTGTGGTCAATGGCGTGGCGAAGACGTTTGCCATGACCGGGTGGCGTGTCGGATGGATGATCGGTCCGTCCGAGGTCGCCGCCGGAGCAACGCGGATTCAATCGCATCTTTCGTCGAACGTGAACAACATGGCCCAGGCGGCGGCGCTCGAGGCCGTGACGGGGCCGCTCGACGCCGTCGTTGTGATGCGTGAGGCCTTCGACCGGCGACGACGGACGATGCTCGAGATGCTGAACGGTATCGATGGTGTGACCTGCGCCGAGCCTCACGGTGCCTTCTATGCCTTCCCGAAGATGGCCGGGCTGCTGAACCGGCGGCTCGGAGGCGCCACAGCGACGACAACGATGGAGCTTGCCGCCCTGTTGCTCGAAGAAGTGAATGTCGCCGTCGTTCCCGGCGAGGCCTTCGGGGCTCCGGATTACGCGAGAATGTCGTTCGCTCTCGCCGATGCCGACCTCGTCGAGGGGATCGGCAGGATCGCCGGACTCGTGGCTAGGTCCTGAGCGTTTCGAGGGCGGCTACGACCGGCGCCCATGCATCTGCCTGCGGATCGATGATGTCCATATGGCCACAACCATCGATGATCGTGATGGGCACGGTCCCGCCACGGAGATGTACATAGGCCTCGGATTGTGAGGGCGCCACGGTGTCGTCGTCGATGCCGTGCACCATGTGCACCGGTACGAGCGGTTGCCCTGTGAGCTCGGCCTGGTCCCAGAGACGGGGTGCCTCGTTGCGAGGCGATCCGAGGAACATCGCAACCGGGTCGTCATCGGGACGAGACTCCGATGTGGCCACGAGATTCGATACGGCAGCAATCGGTACAGCCCCGGCGATTCGTGGATCTTCATGTGCGAGACGCAACGCGAGATAGCCGCCTGCGGAGTGGCCGACAGCAACGATGCGTCGCGCATCGAGTTGATGCGTATCGGCACAGTCGATGATCCACTGAATCGCTGCGGTGATGTCTGATGGTGCAGAACCGTAAGAACCGGCACCGCGTGTGTACTCGGCGTTCACGGTCGCCCAGCCAAGGCCTGTCAGCGCGACTGCCATGGGGCCCATGAGGTCCCGTTTCCAAACGTCGTTCCAGAATCCGCCGTGGATCAGAAGAGCGACTGGATGTCGTCCGCTGTCCGATGGAGTCCGGAGGTCGAGCGCTGCGTCTGCGCGATCGCCATAACGGACAGTTGTCGGCGCGTGGGCGTTCACCGCGACGAGGTGATCGATCCCATGGAGGTATCCGTCGGTGCCACGCCCGACGATCGTGAGGTCGCAGACACCAGAGAGGACGGAGAAGTGACGCCATTCCTCACGTTCGTAGATGTTCGAGATGTGAACCTCGACAGTCGGGAGGTCGCATGCGGCGACTGCATCGCGCACTGAGTACGAGTAGTGCGTCAGCGCACCCGCGTTGATGATCAATCCGTCGTACCGGTCGGTGGTGCCATTGATGGCATCCACGATCGCACCCTCATGATTCGACTGGAAGGTCTCGATGCTCGCGCCATTGCCGACAGCTCGCCGGCGCCACTGGCCCTCGAGGTCGGAGAGGGTGGCAGTTCCGTATACGGCTGGCTCTCTGGTACCGATGAGATTGAGATTGGGGCCGTTGACTATGAGGATGCGCATGTGCGGAAGTCTTGAAGGTTTCCGATGGTCACGCAAGTTCACGCGGATCGTGGTCGGGTTGAAAGGTGCGCGCGAGGGCCATCGTCGTACTGTCGACACGATCCTGTCGGCATGGGCGGCCGTTGGTGAACTGTCGCGTGAAGACGCTTGCGACAGCATGTGCGTCGACGTCGAGTACATCAGCGACGGCACCCGTCCGGGAGGGGTCCATGTCGAGTCCGAGGGCGCCATAGATGGGTTCGAGTACGTCGTTGACCGTCTCGGCATCACCAACGACGATCATCCCTGCGACTTGGGCTGCTCTTCGGGCCAGCCGCTGACCGGACCCCATCACCTTTCTTGCGCCATTGATGTGCACGCTGTACCTCCCGGGGCAGTACTCGCGTTCGAGTTCTCCAACCGCTGCGGCAATGCCGAAGGACGCAAGGGCGGCCACGACGTGATCTGCGACCGTGCTGAAGCGTTCGTGCATGCCGGCTGTGGGGTCGGCCGTCGGTACCGTCCAGGCGAATCTCACGGTTCGAGGATGGAAGACGACCGCTCGGCCGCCCGCAATCCGGATCGTTGGGTCGAAGCCGTTGACAACCGCAATCCCGACCGCATCGTCGAATCCGTCGGTGAGCACATCGTGTCTTCCGAATGCCACAACTCTGTGTGGCATCCCGACCTGGAGCGTCTCAGGGAGCTCACCCATGGAGACACGCCGGAGGATCGCTCTGGAAACTGCCGTGTCAAGCGGGGCTGTACCGGTCAATTCGCCTGTGATGATCCGCAGCGGAGAGGTACCCATTGGCACGGAGGCTACGGTTATCTCGAATGCGTGCCATCCTTCGGGATATGAGACTGGTCGTGGTAGCTGTGGTGGCGTTTTCGACTCTGCTCGCCGGGTGTGGCGAAGCGGGACTACTCGACGGGGTCGGCGATGCAACGCGCGAGTATGTCAAGGGTGATGAGTTGCTGACAACGACCGTCGTGCCCGTCGTCGCAGGGACCGGAGACGAAGGTCTCATCGGCGCGACCGACGTTCAGTGGTTCAATGACGATCTTCCCAACCAGATGTCGGGAACGTCAGACGAAGTGATACGTGGCGCGTGGGAGCGCGAGCTCAACAGTAGGTTCGTGCAGTCCTCGAGATCAGAGATCGCCACCGCGCTGCCGAGAATCATGTTCCCGGACCTGGTTCCAGAGGCGGTGAGATGGATCACGAGCCAGCTGGTCTTCGATGCGTCGACCGGCGTGCTCGACTCCGACACGACGGCGGCCTTCGGTCTCTGGATGTCAGATCCATATCAATCCGATGCCGGACGGCTCGGTGTCCTACGCGTGGGAAAGGCAGCCACAGACCTGCTCGGCACAAGATCTGACATCGTGCCGATCATCGTCCCCGATGGCATCAGCCTTGGCTGGACCGAGGCAGGGCATCGGTACGAACTCTTCTGCCGGTCTGACATCTCCGAAGAACTCTGCATCGACGTAGCGCACTCAACTGCGCCACTCGTTGGGCTGCTGCCCTAGGCAGCCGGTCGCTCGCCGGCGCTCACAAACAGATACCAGATTCTGATTTCCGGCATCTGGAGCCTGGTCTCTGGTTACCGTTCCATCGTGCACGGCAGTTCCTGGGGCGCGTTCATGCGTCATGATGAGAGCCAATCTGCGCCCGAGATCGATCGAGCGCTCGTTCGTCGCGTGATGGAGTACGCAAGGCCCTACAAGATCCATGTTGTGGTGGTGCTCGCCACGATTCTCGTGATCTCCTTTCTGTCGCTCGTACCGCCCCTCCTCATGCGGGAGTTGATAGATCACGCTATTCCGGAAGGAGATCTGAGGCTGGTCACGTACCTGGGGATAGGGATGGTTGCGGTGCCACTCGTCAACGGTGTGGTCGGCGTGGTTCAGCGTCGAGCAACGGCGAAGATGGGCGAGGGGATCATCTACGACCTGCGCAGGGAGCTGTTCGACCATCTCCAGCACATGTCGCTGGCGTTCTTCACGAACACGAAGACGGGCGAGTTGATGTCCAGATTGAACTCGGACGTCATCGGCGCCCAGCAGGCAGTCACCTCGACCTTCGTGTCGCTGGTGGCAAATGTGGTCACGGTCGCCGCGACGCTGTTCATCATGGTTCGGCTGGAGTGGCGTCTCACATTGCTCGCCGTGTCGATCCTTCCACTGTTCATCATCACCTCCCGTCAGGTGGGCAAGCGGCTGCGAGACATTCGCAGGCGTCAGATGGCTTCGAACGCCGAGATGAACTCAGTCATGCAAGAGACGCTCTCCGTCTCTGGTGCGTTGCTTGTGAAGCTCTTCGGGAGGTCTGAATTCGAGAACGACAGATTCTCCGTGTACGCCTCCGAGGTACGCGATCTTGGTGTCGTGCAAGCGACGATCGGCAGATGGTTCTTCATGGCGCTTGGCCTTGTGTCCGCGCTCGGTACGGCAGTGACATTCTGGCTTGGAGCTGTGTTCGTGATCAACGGGACGCTGACGATCGGAACGATCGTCGCCCTCAGCGCATATCTTGCTTCTCTGTATGGCCCGATGTCTGCGCTGGCAAATGCGCGAGTTGAGTTCACCACATCGATGGTGTCGTTCGAGCGTGTCTTCGAGCTTCTCGACATGCCAATCGATGTCGCCGAACCCCACGATCCCGTGTACGTCGATCATCTCGTAGGCCGTGTCGACTTCGATGATGTGTGGTTCAGCTACGAAGGGACAGGGTCCACCGGCCTCGAGTCGGTTGCTCGATTCGGGTGGAGGGACTCGGGTCAGGTCGACGGCGTTGAACGGACGGGACCGGACGGATGGGCCCTGCAAGGGGTGTCGTTCTCGGTCAGTCCGGGGGAGATGGTAGCGCTGGTTGGACCCTCAGGGGCGGGCAAGACCACATCCACCTATCTGGTTCCTCGTCTCTACGACGCTTCCCGCGGCGCAGTTCGTATCGACGGCGTGGACGTGAAGCAGCTGCCGACCGACACGCTTGCCCATGGGGTTGGAGTCGTGACCCAGGAGACGTACCTCTTTCACGACACGATCGAGGCGAATCTCAGATACGCAAAGCCGGATGCGGACATCGACGAGCTCTGGGCGGCAGCCGAGGCAGCGAATATCGCCGACTTCGTCAATTCGCTCCCCGACGGCATGGGCACACGAGTGGGGGAGCGGGGCTACCGGCTCTCCGGCGGAGAGAAGCAGCGGATGGCGATTGCACGGGTCATCCTGAAGGACCCTTCGATCCTGATCCTCGATGAGGCAACGTCCCACCTCGACGCCCGGTCCGAGGCTCTTGTGCAGCAGGCGCTGGAGGGGATCATGGTGAATCGGACATCCCTTGTCATCGCGCACCGTCTCTCCACGGTACTGAACGCCGACAAGATCGTCGTGATCGACGGTGGTCGCGTCCAAGAGATCGGAACACACACCGACCTGCTCGAACGTGGTGGCCTGTACGCGGTGCTCTTCGAGACCCAGTTCCGCGACGCCTCCGTGCCGCAATGAAACGAAGGACTCTTGTAGTGACCGTTCTTCTCGGCGCCGCGATCAGCGCATGTGCACAACCGACACTGACGACTCCCGAATACGCAGTGGCGATCGAAGAGGCAACTGACGCCTACATCGCAGAGTCCCAGACACTGTCGGCGACGTTTCAGGGCACGGTCGAGGACGAGGTGATCAGGATCGTGGAGACAGGATCAGACGATCCGCTCACAGAAGCCACCGACATGACGAGACGCGAGACGGTGCTCTACCTGGCCCTGCTCGAGGATGCGATGGGGAGATACGTGGAACGTCTATCAGCGATGCACCCACCGGGCGAACTCGAAGGAGTGCACGCCGAGTACGTGGATGCCGTTGAGGTTGTGCACAGCGCGCTGCCTTCGACACGCTCTTCGGTCCTGTCAGCCGGAAGCCTGGATGAAATCAAGGAAGCACTTGCAGGCTCGGGCTTCCAGGACGGCCAATACCGGCTGACAAGCACGTGTCTGTCCCTTGAGGGATCAGTCAGGGCCGAGGGCACGGGAGTCGTGCTCGGTTGTACACGACCGCCCGTGCTTGATGTTGGCCCGTAGATCGCGAGCTTTGCGCCGAAGGCCGACGTCCGACGGTCCACTATGCAGATACGACGGTCTCAGCGCCGGGCTGGTAGGTGGTCAGGTCTTCGTCACCGTTCGAGGTCTTGCGCGCCTGGGGAACGACGAGTACCGGACGACCCAGCTCGATCATGACTCTCGCTGATACGCTCTCCCACGCGTCGCGATTGAATATCTGCTTGGTGGCTCCGAGGATGACCACGTCTGCGCCGAGTTCGTCTGCTGCCTTCGAGATTGCAGCGGCCGGGTCGGCGCCTTCGAGCACACGCACGTCACACGGAATCCTCGCGCCTTCGAGGGCTTGTCTCAGAGGGTCGATTATGCGATGTCCGCGTTCGTGCAGGTAGGAGTCGACGACGGATTGTGCCGCGCTGGCATCGGCCTCATCGTGGAGGGGATGCCAATCGTCAGCATCGATGTTCTCGAGGAACGAACGTGGAACCTCCACGACGGTGGTGACCGTAACCGAGCCGGTTCCACCGATGAGATGTCTGGCGAACTCAACGACAGGCTCAGGCGAGAGGGCTCCAGCGGTGGCAACGAGTACGTGCATCGCCATGAGCATAGGAATGATCTGTTCTCCGTGTACGGTTGTGGAAGATCATGGAACGTCCTCGATGATGTCGGCGCAAGGACCTGGGTTCTCAGGACGATCGGGCTGGTTCGACGCCCGCTGAGCCCTTGAGTCCGGGGAAACCCTCCTCGGTCCACGTGGCGAAGGCCTCGGCGTTCGGCACGTCCTCGTTGCGATCCAACGCCATGGCGAGTCTGAAACCGAGATAGTCGCAATACGCTTGATACGAGTTGGTGCCGGGGAGGAGACCGGCGATCTGAAGGATCAGAGGCTCGAAGACGGTCGCCCTCCATTTCATCGTCGCCACGTCCTTGCCCGTCGTTGAAACGCCACCGAACTTCGCCCTGTGATAGGCAAGGTCTGACAGGATCGCCCGTGCCTGGTTCTCCGATACGTCGATGCCGATGACCTCCCGAAGCCGCTCCGAGTGGTATTGGCGTCCGCCAACCTTGACACGGATCTTGACGTTCGTGCCGTGGTCGACAGGGATGAGATCTATGTCACCGACGGCGAATCCGAGGTTGTGCAGCCGATCGATGCGCTGACGAATTCGATGGTGGTCCCCGGCAGTGACAACGAGCGAGGTGGTCAGCTCCTTCCACAAGCCGAAGTAGCGCGCAGCGATCTCGTCTCCGAGCGCTATGTCAGCGTCGTCGAGGCCGGCGCCGTGCTGGGCCGCGATGTCCGCCATCTCGCCGGCCACGTTCATCGTCATGATCTCGAGGTCCTCGCGACGCTGCCCCCCTGAGAGCGTGTTGTGGATGCGGGACGTCTCTGCGTCAATCATGATGGCCTCGATTGAGGAGGCATCCCATCGGTAGAGGACGTTCGACAGGGAGCAGTCGCCCCAAAAGAGCCCGTGGAGGTGCAGTTCGACGAGAAGGCCGGCGAAGGCGTCGAGGAGTGCGTCACGCCTCTCACCGAACCCGATTCCGCTGATCAGCGACCGGTAGGGGAACGCATGGTCGACGTACGCTGTGATGACGGCACCTGCCCATTCTTCATGCGGATCCACCCAGGTGCGCTCGACGTGGCCGACGGCGATCGCCGTGTGACGGGTGCGACCTTCCATCGCTCGGAGGATGTCGAACTCGTGTCGAGATAGTCGTGGAGGCAGTTCCTTTATGGCGTAGATGCCCTCCTGGTAGGCCACGAACACGACCTCGTGGCGATGGATCCCGGTGGGCATGTCGACAAGTCTGCCTGTCGTCCATTCGCTGATCGGCTTGGTCCAGTCGAGATCGATGAAGTCAGGGTGATCCTCACGGGTGTGGATCCTCGGCGTCTTGGGCATCAGGAACCGCTGTCGGTCAGATCGATCTCACGTAGCACGGAGAGACGTTGTTCGATCTCAGAGATCTCTGCAGCGTGGTCGTCGGCGATCTTCCGGTTGATCGTTGCGCTGTAGGCCCCTGGATCGGAGAAACCCTTCGTGAGGTGCTTCTCTGCGTATCCCTTGGATACGAACAGAGCGTCAATCTCGGAGAGACGCGCCTCGAGCATTGCAGTCTCTGCTTCAACGGAGAGAGGGTGCCTGGCGGAGTTTGCACGGCTCTGAGCCTCCGCCCGCAGGCGTTCGAGTTGACGAACCAGATCAGGGCGGGATGGGTCGCCCTCGTCCATTCCATTGAGTTCCTCTGATACCAGGCGTACCCGGTTGAAGATGGCGTCGATGGTTCGCTTCACTGTCGTCTCCGCACGGTGCGACTGGTTGGTGACAGCGTATACCCCTTGTAGCCGGAGCTGAAACCCCGCTCGATCAGGTGGGTCGCCAAAGCATGCTCATGGATGGGATCGCTGCCAACGTGGGCGATCGACACCCTGCCGTGTGCCTGAGCGAGTGCCTCGACGCCAATGGCCACTTTCGGGAGGTCGTCTGAAAACACGCAGACCCTCCGTCCGGCGGCGTCCATCCATGCGATCGGTGAGCCGTTGTCGGTGGCGACTCTCGCTCCCGGTGTGCGGGTGGGTCTTCCGTCGACATCTGGCCACGGGATGACCGCACCAAAGGGACAGGCGGGATCCGTGGCGGCATGCACGACGAGGCCGGGTTCGTCTGACACTCGCAGTCTGTCTATGGCCCCCGGGAGCCCGAACTGCGCTCCGCCGAGGCCCTCGATGAAGTAGCCCCTCCGCACCTGTCCAACGTCCTCGAGTGACGAGAGCGCCGGGTACATGCCTGTGAAGCCACCGGGTATGGCTTCGGCGAGCACGACGTCCCTGGTGATGATCCCGTAGCGGTCCAACAGCGTGTTGATCGTCGCAAGCATCCGCTCCTCAGCAGATGGCGTCGATGTGCGGAGGGAACTCGTTGCATACCATCGACCTGCAGCGTGTGGCGGCGTCGCCGAGAGCAGCCGTCTTCGTGGAGACGGTCTCGCTCGCCGTCTCGCTGTGAACGCACGAAGTGCAGCGATGGAGTCAGACGTCACGGCTCCCGCCCAGACGAGGTCCCACAGGGCATCGGCGACATCGTCCGGGTTTCCTCCGCCGGCAACCTGGTACAGGTCTTGGAAGAATGAGGCCCCCTTGTCGACGAGATGGCCTCTCAACGCCCGATGTGTTGCACTGTCTGGCACATCATCGGAAGCGGGTGGAGCGAGCAGTGGATAGGATTCCCGCAGGTACAGGGATACTTTCCCGTCGCGTGTGCCGAGTGGCTCCCTTCCAACCCACACGACGTCTCCGGCGGCAAGTGCGGAGTCGAGCTCACGCTCGGGATCCTCGAGGCGGGCATTGAGCACGTCGGTTTCCAGGACGCTTGCCGGGATGGCCGCCCCGGACAGCTGTCTGACGACATCGGGGAGTGAGCTGGCTAGTTCGGGGTCGACTCTCTGCCATGCAGGAAGGAATCTTGTGTAACGTTCGTGGTCAACTGCTTCCACCTGCTGGGCTAGAGCGGCCAGGGTCCGTCTTCGCAGACGGCGCAGAACATCGTCCGATACCCACTCGCGCTCGTGTCCACCCGGCCGATAGGCGCCTGCCGACACCTTGCCCTCACGTTCGAGCCGCGTCAGAACCTCAGTGACGGTGGACGCAGGCAATCCGATGCTGTGGGCTGCCTCATGATCGGTGAAGGGGCCATGAGTCCTGGCGTACCTGCCAACAACGTCACCCAGCGGATCCGCGACCGGTTCGAGGAAATCAGTGGCAACGCCCGGCGGCGGTTGCACGCCGATCGTGTCCCTCATGCGAGCTACGTCCTCCACTGCGATGTATCGCTCCACACCGTTGACCGGCAGCAGAACCGCTCGGCCAGAGTCGGCGAGTTCGTCGAGCCATACGGCTGCGTGCTCGGGTTCGTTGGTGCGCTCGATCGCCTCATTTGTCGAAAGCGGACCCACATCCTTCAGCAAGTCGGACATGCCATCACGCGACCGCACCTTTCGGTCGAAAGACAGATGCTGGAGATCGGCCTCGACGGAGGCAATGGCGTCGGAATCGAGGAGCTCGCGGAACTCTGGCTCGCCGAGAAGATCGGCGAGAAGGTTCCTGTCGAGCGCAAGTGCTGCCGCTCTACGCTCCGCCACCGGAGCGTCGTACTCGTACATGAATGACGCGACGAAGTCGAACATGAGCGATGTTGCGAAGGGAGACGGTGCGTCCGTATCCGTCTCGACCACTCGTGTTGTTCTCTTGTGGACATCGGTGAGCACTTCTGTGAGGGCGGGAAGGTCGAAGTAGTCCTGGATGACCTCGCGATAGGTTTCGAGCATGATCGGAAACGAGCCGTAGTTTCGAGTGACCTCGAGCAGATTGGCTGCCTTTCGTCGTTGGAGCCACAGTGGTGTGCGTGAGCCTGGTCTTCTGCGAGGAAGAAGGAGCGCTCTGGCGGCCGCCTCCCTGAACTTGGAGCTGAAAAGTGCAGAGTCTCCGACTTCCGCAATCAGGAACTCCTCGACGTCCTGCGGATCGAGATACACGAGACCAGTATCGGGCGGCACGTCGGCATCTGGGAATCGGAAAAGGATCCCGTCGTCGGACCAGATCGTATCCACCGGGCCGCCCGTTTCATTCCGGAACCGATTCCGCACCGCGAGTGCCCACGGTGCGTGAACCCTCCCTCCGAAGGGAGAGAGCAGAACGATCCGCCAATCGCCGATCTCGTCCTTGAATCGCTGCACGACGATCGTTCGGTCTGTCGGGAGGTTGCCTGTGGCTGCCCGTTCTTCTGCGAGATAGGAGGCGAGGTTCTGCGCTGCCCATCGGTCGAGCCTGTACTCCTCGGCCAGCTTCCGCGACGCCTCCTCTGTGTCGAGGCTGCCGAGCTCACGGATGAAGGCGCCAACAGCACGGCCGAGCTCGAGGGGTCTGCCTGGTGCGTCTCCATGCCAGAACGGCATCTTCGACGCCTGCGCACCCGGAGCCGGTTTGACGATCACACGATCGTGTGTGATCTCGTCAATTCGCCAGCTCGTCGATCCGAGCACGAACGTATCGCCTGGTCTGGACTCGTACACCATCTCCTCGTCCAGCTCCCCAACTCGCCCGCCATCAGGAAGGTGAACGGTGTAGAGGCCCCGGTCGGGAATCGTCCCTGGATTCGTGACCGCCAGAAGTTTCGCATTGGAGCGTGCGGTGACCATCCCCGTGGTGCGATCCCACACGATCCGTGGGCGCAGCTCGGCAAAGTCATCTGAGGGATACCTTCCGGAAAGCATGTCGAGCACCGACTCGAACGACTGGCGGGTCAGGTTCCGGAATGGATAGGCGCGGCGCACGAGTTTGAAGGACTCGTCAACGTCCAGATCGGCTGCGGCGGCCATGGCGACGATCTGCTGTGCGAGCACATCGATCGGGTTCTGCGGGATGGATGTCGACTCGATGTTTCCCGAGTACATCCGGTCGACCACGACAGCGGTCTCAAGCAGATCCCCTCTGTGCTTCGGGAACACCTTCGCCACCGAAGGCGCTCCGACCTGATGACCGGCACGTCCGACACGTTGCAGGCCCCTGGCAACCGACGTCGGCGATTCGACGAGCACCACGAGGTCAACCGCTGCCATATCGATGCCGAGCTCGAGCGTCCCCGTGGCGACGACACCGCTCAGCTCGCCTCGCTTGAGCCGGTTCTCGATGTCGATGCGTTTCTCTCTCGATACGGAGCCGTGGTGTGCCTGCACAACCTCGGCCTCTGCAAGCCTGTTCAGTTCGGCGGCGAGGCGTTCTGCAAGCCCTCTGCTGTTGACGAAGAAGATGGTCGAGGTATGGTCGTTGAGCAGGTCGAGCAGTCGTGGGTACACCGCGGGCCAAATGGATCGTTTGGCCGGCTGGTCCTGGTCCGGTGTGTCCAGTTCCGGGCGCGTCATGTCCGACACGGGAACGACGATCTCGATATCAAGGGTCTTGTCCTGGGGTGCGTCGACGATCGTTACGGGTCTGGGTGTCCAGCCCTCTTCGGTTGCGGTGCCGCCACCGAGGAACTGCGACAGTGTCTCGAGCGGCCGCTGAGTCGCCGAAAGACCGATCCTCTGCGGAGGGACCTTCATGAGGTCCGTGAGTCGCTCGAGGCTGAGGGAGAGATGCGAGCCGCGTTTGGTGCCGGCGACTGCGTGGATCTCATCGATGATGACGGTGTCAACGGAAGCGAGGATCTCCCTGGCCCTGGAGGTGAGCATCAGGTAGAGGCTCTCAGGTGTTGTGATCAGCAGGTCAGGCGGCGTCCGGATCATGGCCTGGCGCTCAGACTGCGGTGTGTCCCCTGTGCGCATCGCGACCGACAGCACCGGAGGCGAGGCGCCGAGCTTCTGCGCCTCGACGCCGATACCGGTGAGCGGCGCTCTGAGGTTGCGATCGACGTCGTAGGCAAGTGCCTTGAGCGGTGATACGTAGAGAACCCGACAGCGCTCGCTATCCGGTGGTGGGGGACTGTTCGCAAGTCGGTCGAGAGCCCATAGGAAGGCGGCGAGTGTCTTTCCCGATCCGGTCGGGGCGTGGATCAGTGTGTGATCGCCCGACGCGATCGACTTCCAGCCAGCGGTCTGTGCCGCGGTCGGTTCATCGAACACGGCGTTGAACCATGCGGCCGTCGCGGGGGAGAAGGTGTCGAGTCCAGGCACCCTTGCAGGCTACCCGCTGCCTATGACAGATCTACCACGCCAAACCCTCATTCAGTGGTTGAGGGTGGCTTCAGCCCTTTGATTCCATGGCCTGAAGCGAGGACCCTCGACCATTCATCGAGGCAGGCAGAAATGACAAAACCGACTTACACATGGAATCGTGGGTAAGACAGGTGGACGGTGGCGCTGAGTTGCTCAAACCGTAGACCGTGAACCGTCAGCCGAAGGCTGACGCTCAGTACGCCCTGGCGATCTTGAGAGCTTTCTCTGCGTAGGTGCCGACGGCCTTGAGACCGGTTTCTTCTGCGCTTTGGCGCTGGGAGATCACGCGGCACCAATCGCCGGCCATGCCCTTGATCACCTGGTCGGTGTCCTCAGGACCGAATCGCCAAGCGGCATAGAGCGGACCCATGACCTCGACACGGATGCCGGCCTCAGGGAACTCCTCGCCAGCCTGTTCGAACGCGAAGGGCAACGTCCGTTGGCCAAGCGAGGAGATGTGTCTGAGTCTCGTCGTGTCCGCGAGGGGATCGACCCACTCCTCGTCCTCGTCGAGGTGCTCGGGTCGTTCTTCGAGAGGAGCGATTCGACCCAGGATCGCTGCTTTGATGTCGAGACCGTGGGCCCACGTTTCCATCAGGCGGATCTTCGCAAAGGACTGAGCGCTCATCTCCCCGTAGATCCAGGGAACTCGATCCGAGGCGAGCATGCGTGAAAGGGCGTCGACAACGTCAGCCCTGCCGAAGCGCCACCACTCGATGATCTCCTGATGCCTGCGGCCCCTGCCCTGTTCGACGCCGATCTCGGTCCACGCGTCGAGGTCGGTGATCTTCTCTCGATCGACCCGCTTCTTGCCCTCTTCGAGCACCTCTGCAGCAAAGGACTCGAGGTACGCGAGGTGACTGACGGTGTCCTGGATCGTCCAGCCCTCGGCCGGAGTGTTCGTTGACCACTGTCTGTCGCGCAGCGTTTGCAGGAATTGATCCAGATGTTGCTGTTCGGCCACCAGATCTGAAAGAATCTCACGCATGGGGGGATTCTACTGCAGTCAGGAGTGCTGGTGAATGTCGCCAAGGGACGGAGCGGAGTCGTTCAGGCGGTCGATCAGAGCTCGCAACCTCCCATACCCGTGGCGGTTGAAATCGAATGCGATTCGAGGGAGGTCGACATGGTCGTCGGTCTCAACCTCGGCTTGTGTGGCAGGGATCGCCTCGATGGCACCCGATGTGATGACATCTGAGAACTCGGTCGTGAGTTCTCTGAGGAGATCGTCGGGTACCTCGTTCTGCAGCCGGAGAACAAGCTGACCGTCAACGAACCGCTGGGAGTGGTACACCCGGTAGAAACGAACGATCTCCTCGACGGCTGCATCGAGATCCGTCGTGATGGTGTACAGATTCAGGTCGGAGGCCGAAATCATGCCTTGTTCGATGAGCGCGTTGCACAATGTCTCCCACGCGTTCCAGTACCCGGTCCCTTCGGCCTCGACCATGACGATCGGATGTATGTCGGATTTGCCCGTCTGGATGAGCGTCAGGAGCTCGAATGCCTCGTCGAGCGTGCCGAAGCCGCCAGGGAACAGCGCAAAGGCGTCGGATTCCTTGACGAACTGAACCTTGCGGGTGAAGAAGTACTTGAAGTTGATGATCTTTCCGGGAGAGAGGTACTCGTTTGCCCCGTTCTCGAATGGCAGGCGTATGTTGACACCGAAGCTGCTGTCCATCCCCGCCCCTTTGTTCGCAGCCTCCATGATTCCGGGTCCTGCGCCGGTGATGACGAGGTAGGCGTGGTCCTCCGCCATTCGTTTGGCGAACGCTTCTGCCATCAGGTAGTTCGGATCGTCCGGACCCGTTCGAGCAGACCCGTAGACGGCGACCTTGCGTGTGTTGATGAACGGCTGGAACACAAGGGCTGAGTACCGGAGCTCCTTCATTGCGGTATTCATCATGCGAACATCGCCGCGGTCGGTCTTGTCCTTGATCACCTTGAGGGCCGAGACGATGATCTCCCGAACGAGATCGGCGTTGGTCGTGAGTCCATCGGTCCCTGAGACAACGCCTGCGACGAGCTGATCGATCTGTGCGTCGTTGTCCGGGTCGTTCATGCGATACGTCATGGCCTACAAGGTAGTCACGCGGAGTGTGAACAACAGCGCTGCGGACTGCTTGTCATGTGTTGTTGGAGGGCGTACGTCGCTGTCGAGGCGTGGTGGATCTGACTCCTGGCACCTGTTTCAGTCCCTGAAGTTGATGTACTGGAGTGGCAGTCTGAAGTCCAGTTGTTTGGCCGCGGCGATGACATCTTGGAGGTCGTCGCGCTTCTTGCCCGAGACTCTGAGTTGGTCTCCTTGGATCTGGACCTGAACCTTCAGCCCCATGTCCTTGATGTCCTTGGTCAACTCCTTGGCCGCATCCTGAGCAATGCCCTGATTGAGGGTGAAGATCGCCTTGAAGCGGCCACCGCCGATCTCCCTCGGCTCGCCGCCGGCGATCGATTTGAGCGATACGTTGCGCCTGACGAGTTTGCCCTTGAGCACATCGATGGCGGCATCGAGCCGACCCTCCGCGGACGATTCGACCGTGATCCCCTCGTCGGAGAGTTTCGCCGTTGTGTTCGTACCTTTGAAGTCGTAGCGGTTGACAAGCTCACGGGACGCCTGGTCGACGGCATTCCGGACCTCATGCATGTCTACCTGGGAGACGATGTCGAATGAAGGCATGTCTGTCCTTTCAGTCTGAGAACGGTGGACGAGCAGGGCCAACCCGCACAACGGCAGACCACACGGTCTCGTAGTGGTCGCGGTCGTAAGGATCGATGTGGGGGAGCACGAACTCCTGCCACGCCGAGCGCATGGGGTCTTCCGTGGTGGCATACATCCGCAACCCTGCCGGGTATCGGTCAAGCACGGTTCGCAGCGACATCGGTGTCTCGACCCTGGTGCGAGAGTCACCTGCCGTGAACGACGTGTTGATCTCGGTGGCGAGCTTCGTGAGCAGGTCGAGTACCTCAGGGTCCATGCCTGGGTGTCTGCGCTCGAGCATCAACGTGAGTTCCTCGGATCCGGGGAAGATCTTCTCCCAGATGATCCAACGGTCTGCGAATGCCTTGTTGAGGGTCTGGGTTCCTGCATAGTCACGGAGATCCGTGGGGTTCAGTGTTCCGAAGATCCGAACATCGTCACGCAGCCGGACCATCTCACCCGTTGGCAGTTCGAGTGCCTGGTGGCGGTCCAAGAGACCGTGGAGTGCGAACAAGGTCTCAGCGCCGGCGGCGTTCAGCTCCGAGAGGTTCACGAGCGACGGGCCTCTCAGGGCCCTCGTGATGTCACCGTCCTCCCAACGGGACTCGGTTCCACCCTTGCCATCGCCATGGAGCTTCACGGAGCCGATGAGCGTGATGTCACGTACCTCTCCTGTCAGGGGTATCCGGTAGTAGGGGGTCTTGAGCCTCGCAGCGAACTGTTCGAGGTCGTGGTCCTTCCCTGTCCCCATGTGGCCGCGCAATGCAAGGTGCAACGGAGTCTCCGAGAAATGCGACCTACGGACTTGCTCGAGGAGGGCGAGTTTGTACAACATGCCGAGATCGACGTAGTACGGATCCTCCGTCGGAATGTGGTCCAGCCTGACATCCCTGTCGGGAATATCCTTCGCCACCACGGCAACCGGTAGTTCGATGTCCGGGCCCGCGCCCGCTGGGTCGACGAATGTGGTGGAAGCAGCCATTGTTTCTCCTAATTGGTCAGATCTTGAAGTTCGCGGCCCCCGGCGTGGACCCACCAGGCGTCCGAGCCAGAAGCAGCAATCGTTCGATAGAGCGTTGAGCGGACACCCTCAACCATCGCGGATGCGAGATCGAGGGGTTGCTCAACTACTTGAGCCCGTGAGTAGGCAGAGCGCACCGTGTCGTCGCCGATGCCGATGCCGAGGACTGTTGCGCCCGAATGTTCAACGCTGGCGACTGTCTCGGAGAGTGTTTGGACCGATCCCCGTGTCATGCCATCGGCAAGCACGACGAGAATCCGATGCGAAGCGTGTTGGGATGCAAGCCTTTCAGCGGCATGGGCGAGGTTGAACTCGTCGACGTTCGCCGCCTTCTCGAACATCGAAACCGGCGGCGAATCATCCGGGGATCGCCTGGATTCCTTCACAGCATCCTGGGGCGCGGCAGCCGCATAGAACAGACCGGCAAGGACGTCCTCTGATGATCTCCATCGCTGGCTGAAGCGTTTCACGAGATAGTGGTTCACGGTACGCGTGAGTCGCTCGGCGCTTCCTCCCTGTGCCTGGCGGAGACCAGCCGTTGCCCTAGCACGCGTGTCGCGGTAGGAAGCCTCCGTGTCGTCTGCGTCCGTGACGAACGAGCGGTTGAAGATCGCAAGCTCGAAGTCGATCTGGAGTTCGTCGGCGAGGCGGGCAAGGGTCCATGCGCCGAGGAGCGCGGCGGCCATTGCCCACGGAGATTTGCGGGTGCCCGCCTCGCGAGGTTGGAGCATTGAAGCCGAACCGTCAACGAGCAGGCTGAGTGCGTACGACCGCCTCGAAGGCAGATCTCTACGCTCGAACATGCGCTCGTAGAGGCCTGCTCCAAGGAGGAGAGGTGTGTAGGGGGAGAGATCGCCTGCGTCGTACCCCGAGCGAAGTCCGCGCCGCTGGTTCGCCAGGAACAGCGGATACAGCTCTCCGGACACACGGTGTTGCGCAACGCCCCAGTCGGTGGAGGCCTTGAGGAGCATCTCTCTTCCCTGGGGAGCCCAGTCGATGAACCTGTGAGGGAAGTCGGCAACCAACAGTTTCCCGCCCTGTCCTGTGGGCAGGAAAACGGTAGGGGCCGTCGATACCTTCATCAGCTGATCCGTGGCAGGGTCGCCCGCCGTCTCCGACTCACCGAGCTTCCCGTTCTGGGCGGAGACCGACTGGGCCGCGGTCCGCGTCTGGTCGTACGACTCGCGGTCGGCAAGAGCGGGAGTCACGAGGCGCACTGCATCGACGGAATCGGCAATGGCAGTCTTGTCTGCCTCCATCTCGGCCTTGCGGGCTCGGTCGGATGTCGACGCGGAGCCCTCGTGGACGAGATTGTGCATCCTTGCCACCGAAAGGAGCTGGAGTGCAACGGTGCCAACGGACCATGGATCGTCAAGCTCGAGTACGGGGTTGAGGAATGCCATTGCATCGTCGATTGCGAGAGCAACGTGGGGGGCGAGCTTCCGTTGGAGCCGGTCACGCTCCTCGTGACCGCCGATGATCATAAAACATGCGAGGGCGAACTGGCCAAGCGGCCTGGCGTACGCCATCGCGTGGCCCACAGAAGTGCGATACAGATCCTTGAGCACGGACCCCGCTCCCGGATAGGTGCCGAAGTTGATCCGTTCCTGGCGTGCATCCTCGATCGAAAGGAACATCGCTTCGGCCGCGGGTCCGCCAACGGCGTGGAGCGCCTCGAGCAATGGCACAACGCTCGGGTCGCCTTCGCCTTCGGCGTCGAGATCGATGTCGTCCTCGGTGAGATCAGGTCGAACGAGGTCCTCATCCATCTCACCGAGCTCGAAGAGCCCGACGGGTACCATGGCCTCCTCGACGTCTGCCTCGTCTTCTTCAGATGTGGGCCTGAAGGCGAACCACTCCTTGGGGATCGGCCGCTCCTCGTCGAAATCGGTTGCGATGAGGTGGATGACCTCGTGGAGGGCGGAGGTGAGGGCCACCTCCGATGGGGTGACCGGAGCGGATCGAGCGTAGGCCGTTTGGAAGACGCCAGGGTCGATGATGATCGTGTTGTCGGTCGACGTCGACTGGGTGCCGAGCCGTACCTGAAGGTCCTCGTTGCCCGACAGCGAACGGGCGAACCGGGTCACCGCTGGAGCAACCCGCTGATACCGTGCAACCACAGCCTCAATCGCCCGCTCCTCCGGAGGCAGGATCTCATTGAGAACAGATTGGTCACGTTCGCGCATAACCCCCCATTGTACGATGACCGCGAACCCAGGGTTCCAGTTGTGGTTTTCGTACACTTCTGGCCCAGAGTTCGAGGGCGCCGCGAACCCAGGGTTCCAGTTGTGGTTTTCGTACACTTCTGGCCCACAGAACGATGAGGGTACGGTGCGATTCGATATCCCCGAGGGTGAGTTTCAATGGCGCTTCGGGCCGTCGGGCGGTCCAGGTGGCCAGCACGCCAACAAGAGTTCAACGCGTGCAGAGTTGAGCTTCGATATCGAGGACTCTCGAGCATTTGACGGACCTATGCGAGAACGACTTGTCGAGAAGCTCGGCTCAGAGGTCCGGATCACAGAGGACGGCTCACGATCCCAGGCGACGAATCGCAAGAGAGCAGTGCGCCGGCTTCACGCCATGCTCGACGAAGCTGCCCGCCCCGACCCACCGAAGCGGCGACCAACACGACCGTCGAGATCAGCCCGCCGACGCAGGCTCGAGGAGAAGCGTGCGCGCGGCCGGGCAAAGGCCCGCCGCAGAAGACCCGCAGACGACGACTGAAACCACGAACCCGGAGTTCCAGCCACGTTTCCGAGTGCTCCAGCCCACAGAACGGGCAGGGCGGTTTCGGTTGCGGTTGGGGTTCCTATCATCGAGCGCCGATGGAACACGAACTCACCACGCTGACCAACGGGCTCAGGCTCATTACGCACCACATGCCCTCGACCCGGTCGGTCGCGATCGGATGCTGGGTGGATACGGGCAGTCGAGACGAGACACCCGCAGAGGCAGGCGCTTCCCATTTCCTCGAGCATCTCCTCTTCAAAGGGTCAAACGAGTGGTCCGCCCGCAAGATTTCAGAGACCCTCGACGGCATAGGCGCCAGGCACAACGCCTTCACGTCCAAGGAGTACACATGTTTCTGGACGAGGATGCGCGACGAGGATCTCACGATAGGCGTCGAGATCCTCGGTGAGATGCTCCAACGTCCCGCGTTTCGCCAATCCGAGATCGACTCTGAGCGTAACGTTGTACTCGAAGAGATCAACATGAACGAGGACGACCCAACCGACGTCGCCCACGAGGACTTCATCAATGCGATCTGGGACGGTCATCCGCTTTCGCCGCCCGTGCTCGGCACAAGGGACTCGATCAACGTCATGACCCGTGACACGATCCACGACTACTGGGCAAGGCGTTACACACCACACTCGGTGGTTGTTGCGATTGCTGGGAACTTGCCGAGGGAGCTCGCGGAGATCGTCACCGAACGATTCGGAACCTGGCACGGCGATCCGGTTGAACGAACTCTCACTCCACCACCCAGCAGGCCGAGGGTTCGCGTGACCCGGCGGGATACCGAACAGGCACACCTCATCATCGGTTCGCCCTCGATCACCCGGAACGATGAACGGCGCTATGCCCTCTCGCTCGTCGATCACATTCTCGGCGGCGGCATGTCATCCAGGCTGTTCCACGAGATCAGGGAGACGCGCGGACTTGCCTATGCCGTCCACACCTTCCGTCTGCCGTTCGCAGATGCTGGCGCGTCCGGCACATATGTCGGTACCACGCCCCGACAGGCAGACGAGGTCCTCAAGATCGTGCGTGACCAGCTCAACCTTGTCGTCGAGAGAGGCGTGACACCCCAGGAGTTGGAGCGAGCCAAGGGCCACGTGAAGGGGTCGCTCGCCATCAGCCTCGAGGATGCGAACAGCAGGATGAATCTCATCGGTCGCACGGAAATCGTCGGACAGGATCATCTCACCGTGGACCAGATCGTCGAGGCGATCTCCGCCGTCACGCACGAAGACGTAATCAACGTCGCGGGGGTTGCGTACGATGGGCCCTACGCGATAGGCGCCGTCGGTCCTTTCGACAGCGAAGACCTCGAGGAGCACATCCGATGAAGGTAGGCGTATCGGGGGCAGGGGGCAGGATGGGGAGTCTTGCGGCCGCCACGATCGATTCGGCAGATGATCTTCACCTCATTGCCCTCTACGACCCACACACTACGGGCAGTATCGCCGGTTTGACGATCAGCGACGACCGGGACGCGCTTGATGGCTGCGACATAGTTGTTGAGTTCTCCCGCCCCGACGTTGTGATGGAGAACCTGGCCATTTGGCGTTCCTTCGGTGCAAACGCAGTGATAGGCACGTCGGGGTTCGACGCCCAGCGGCTGGGCGAGCTCGATGAGCTTTGGTCGAACGGGCCGGGGAACTGCCTCGTCGTACCGAACTTCTCTATCGGCGCCGTTCTCATGATGAGCATGGCTGAGATGGCGGCGCCGCACTTCCCGGTTGCGGAGATCGTCGAGATGCATCACGACGAGAAGGCTGACGCACCGTCGGGGACCGCGATCGCGACAGCGCAGAAGATTGCTGCGGTGGCGCCAAAGCAGGAACGGAAGGTCGATTCCGAGGAGCTGTACGATGGCGCCCTCGGATCCGATGTCGGCGATGTGCGTGTCCACGCCGTCCGGTTGCCGGGAGCTGTCGCGCATCAGACCGTGATGTTCGGTGGTGAAGGGGAAAGACTGTCCATCACCCACGACACCTCGGACCGCTCGTCCTTCATGCCCGGCGTCCTTCTTGCCGTACGTTCCATCCCTGCCCAGAAGGAGACTCTTGCCGTAGGCCTCGAGACGTTGTTGGGGATCTGAGAATCAGAGTCCAGAACGCTTCGCTCCCAGACATCTGGTATCTGGCATCTGATCTAATACAGCGCTGTTGCCAGCAGTCGTCGATAGGTCGCCGTCAAAGGATGCTCGTTGCCGAGGACCTCGAAGATGTCGACCATGGCCCGGCGGGCATCCTCCTTGCCTGCGCCTTTTCGTTGCACAACTGCAAGCAAGCGATCCAGCGCCGGTTCAAATTCCGAGTGCGCCGCGAGCGCCCTGGTGAGCTTCATCTGTGCTTTGTCGTCATGGGGATTGGCGGTCGCCTCCGCCTCGAGCTCTGATATGTCGTCTCCTGCAGACCTGCGGAGGCGGGCGGCGGCTTGGAGCCTCTCGACCTCGGAGCTGGGGACGAGTCTGCCCAATATGATGAGCCCTTCTTCGATATCGCCACGATCGATCATGAGGGCGGCGAGGCTCGTCCCCGCTTCCTGGTGATCTGACTGCTGGTCGAGCACCTGTCGAAGCATGTGCTCGGCGCCGGCTGTGTCTCCGGTCACCAGCGCCGTGCGCGCTTCATCGACCATTGTGTCGAGCTCGGTTGGAAGCACGGCTTCGATGAAGGCTCGGATGGATGCCTCAGGAAGAACGCCGGTGAACCGGTCGACTTCTGTGCCGTCCTTGACCGCGACCACAGTCGGAATCGACTGGATCATGAACTGGGTCGAAAGCTCCTGGTTTGCGTCAACATCGATCTTGGCAAGTTCGAAGGCGCCATCCGCCTCGTTCGTGAGAGCCTCGAGCAATGGAGAGAGCGTCTTGCAGGGACCGCACCACTCCGCCCAGAAGTCGACGAGAACAGGTACCTCTCTCGACCGCAGCAACACCTCCTGTTGGAAATCGGCTGTGGTGACATCCTTGACGTGTTGGCCTGCGTTGTTCATAGATGAGAGGATACTTCGAGATGTCGTGGTAACTTGCGAGGTATGGAACATCGACCCGTAGCACCGTTCGGTCGGGTTGCCACCGCAGTGATCACTCCCTTCACGGCTGAGGGTCCGATTGACTATGCGGCGTTCTGGCGTCTCGTTCGTCATCTTGCTGACAATGCCACAGAGGCCATCGTCGTTGCCGGCACAACAGGGGAGTCTCCGACACTCTCGAAGCCGGAGAAGATGGCACTCTTCGCCGCGGCCGTCGATGCCGCCGCGGGGAAGATCAAGGTCGTCGCCGGCGGGACGAACAGCGACACGGCCGAGTCGATCGAGTTCGCCATCTCGGCGGCGGAGTCCGACGTTGATGGCGTGATGATCGTGACTCCCTACTACTCCAAACCTCCACAGCACGGCATCGTCGCGCACATGCATGCGATCGCAGATGCCACAGACTTGCCCGTCATGGTCTATAACATCCCGGGCCGAACCGCGACACTCATTGAGATCGACACGCTCGTTGAGGTGTGTGAGCACCCGAATGTGGTCGCTGTCAAGGATGCGGTCGATGATCCCGATTGGTCAAGGCGGGCCATTGAGGCTTTGCCCGAGGGCATTGCCGTCTACTCCGGTTCCGATGGTCTGACTAGGGATCTGGTCACTTCTGGCGCCGTCGGCGTCGTGTCGGTCACTTCCCATCTTGCGGGTCGCGAAATCTCAGCGATGGTCGATGCCGTCGTCGAGGGAGACACCGCCAAGGCTGACCAGCTCCACGACCTGTTGATGCCGCTCAACGATGCTCTCTTCTCAGAGCCGAGCCCGATGCCACTCAAGGGCGCGCTCACAGCCTATTGGGATTCGGTCGGTGTGCCTCGACTACCGCTCATGCCCGCAAGGGCAAGTACGGTTGAGGCCGTCGGAGCTGCCCTCGCAACGATCAACGACTACCGGTCCCTGTGAGCGTCAGGGTCGGGTTCCTCGGAGGCCTGGGTGAGGTCGGCCGGAACTGCGCATCCATCGACATCGATGGTGATCTTGCGCTGATCGACTGCGGTCTCATGTTCCCAGAGGAGGACATGCTCGGCGTCGATCTTGTTCTGCCGGATTTCTCATCTCTGCTCGACCGTGCGGACGATCTCAAATGCGTGATTCTCACCCACGGCCATGAGGATCACATCGGGGCACTCGTGTATCTCCTCAAGGAGATCACGGTGCCGATCTACGGCACGAGGCTCACGGTTGAGTTCGCGAGAGCTCGCATCGAAGAACATGGCATCACTCCGGATCTTCGCCGGGTCGAGCTCTACGACTGGGTCGATCATGGGCCATTCAGGTTCACGTATGTGCCGGTGTCACACTCCATCCCCGACGCAGCAGGTGTCGCGTTCGATACACCCGAAGGAATCGTTCTTCACTCTGGTGACTTCAAGCTCGACCCCACGCCGATCGACGGTGTGCCAACCGACCTTCGCTCCTTTGCAACGATCGGACAGCGCGGAGTGCGGTTGCTGCTTGCTGATTCGACGAACGCTGAGCGCGAGGGATATGTGCCTTCCGAGGTGACTGTTGGGGAACGTCTCGATGAGATCGTCTCGCACGCCGAGGGACGTGTCCTCCTGGCCTGTTTTGCTAGCCACGTCCATCGAGTGCAACAGGCCATCGACGCAGTTGTCCGCGACGGAAGACGGTTCGCCTTCATCGGGCGGTCCATGCTCCGCAATTCCGAGATCGCCATGGGGCTCGGTGTCTTGGACATCCCGGAAGGCTCCCTCGTCGATCTCAAGGATCTCGTCGACATGCCCGACTCGGATACGGCGATCATCTCTACGGGAAGTCAGGGCGAGCCATTCGCCGCTCTGTCGCTCATGGCTGCAGGCGAGCACCGTTCGGTCTCGCTCAGCGAGCATGACACCGTCATCATCTCTGCCACACCTATACCCGGCAACGAGACCAGGGTGTCGAGAGTCATCAACAACCTGTACAGGGCCGGCGTCGCTGTCTTTCATGGTCGCAACACACATGTTCACGTGTCCGGTCACGCCGCCGCGGAGGAGTTGAAGACGTTTTACAACACCGTTCGTCCAGACGCCCTTGTTCCTGTGCACGGGGAGTACCGCCACATGGTTGCCAATGCTGCCCTCGGCAGAGCGATGAACATCCCTGAGATCGAGATCTGTGAAGACGGCGATGTGGTCGTTCTCGAAGATGGCGAGCTGCACGTCGAACGGGGTGCCATTCCGTCTGGTTATGTCTATGTGGACGGCACGGAGGTTGGGGGAACGGACAGCATCATCCGTGACCGGAGACACCTTGCAGACGATGGTGTTCTCATCGTCACGATCGGTGTCGACTTCTCGACCGGCGAGATTCTCATCGGACCGGACGTCGACTCTCACGGCGTCACGACGGATGACGACGATCTCCATGCCGTGATCAAAGAGCGCGTCAAGCAGTCGGTCGCGTCGCTCGAGCTCCCGATCGATCCCGACCATCTGCGCACCCGTGTCCGCAATTCAGCCACGCGAGCAGTCAAGAAAGCGGTGAAGCGTCGCCCGGTCGTACTGCCGGTCGTCATCGAGGTATAGCCCTCGCCACTCGCCTCCTCGCTTTCCCTTCTGGCGTCCGTGAGAGCGAAATACCGCCGTGAGGGACGCCAGAACGAATGAGAATTACATGGATGTAACTCTGCGCGCGAGAAATCGCGCGGAAGGTGGTTTGTTCTATTCCGAACCTGGGGTACAGTTGGTATCCCATGGCTACACGCACGACTGCGGGTAGGGCCACGGGGCGGAGTACCGCACGAAGAAAACCGAAGAAGCCGTCACTCATTTCGAGGACAACCTCCGCGCTGGGGGCCATCCCACGGAAGATCGGCCAACAACTCGGCGACCATCGGCTCGACGTATCGGGGATCGCGCTCATCGCCGTCGGTGCGATCGTCTTTCTCTCCTTCTTCGATCTTGCAGGTCCCTTCGGAACAACGTTTTCCACCGTCGCCGGGCTCCTGTTCGGTGTGTGGGCGTTCGTTGTTCCCCTTGCCCTTCTCATCGCCGGCCTCTCCCTGATCGGTGTCATAGGCGCCGACGAGAATCCGAAGACCATCGTTGGCACAACCGTGTTGTTCATCGGTTCGCTCTCGCTCTTCCACCTCCTCACCGGCAACCTGCCGATCGCAGGCACCGAGCGGTCTGTCGAGGACTCAGGCGGTCTCGTCGGCTCGCTGATCGCCTTTCCACTGGAACGTGTTGTCGGCTACTGGGGCGCGTTCGTCATACTCGTCGCTCTCATCGGTGTCGGTGCGCTGCTGATAACTAGGGCCTCCCTCGGAGACGTCCTGCGTTCGATCGGTTCGTACTTCTCTGGCCTTTGGAAATGGTTCGGCATGGTCCGCGCGCAGCGGGCCGAGGCTGTTGCCCTTGCGCCCTCACCGCAGATGGCAGCACGTGTCGGAGTCTCCCCGGCGTCGAGAAAGGCGAACGCCCAGAGGAACCTCCCCGTGGAGCCGCCCATTGCAGCACCTGAGAAGCCGATGGTGCCGAAACCGGTCAAGACAGGAGGGTACGAACCGCCTCCGCTGGAGATCCTGAAGCTGTCGAGTCACGAAAGCCATGATGGACGTGGCCTGACCCAGACCGGCGAGGCGCTCGAAGAGACACTCCGCCAACACGGTGTCGACGCAAAGCTGATCCGAATCGTCCCTGGTCCGACAGTAACCAGGTACGAGATCGAGCTTGCCCCAGGTGTCAAGGTCAACAAGGTCACGAACCTGACGCACGACATCGCGTATGCGCTCGCTGCGGCGGATGTTCGTATCCTCGCGCCCATCCCCGGCAAGTCCGCAATCGGCGTCGAGGTGCCGAACACAAAGCGGCATCTGGTCACTCTCGGTGACGTCCTGACATCGGATCTTGCGAAGTCCGACCATGATCCGATGCTCGTCAGCCTCGGGATGGATGTCTCGGGTACCCCGCGAATGTTGCGTCTCACAGAGCTTCCGCATCTTCTCATTGCAGGCGCAACCGGTGCAGGGAAATCCTCGATGGTCAACGCGCTCCTGACGTCGATCCTGATGCGGGCGACGCCTGATGAGGTGAGGCTCATCCTGGTGGATCCAAAACGGGTTGAACTTGGCCAGTACAACGGTGCCCCGCATCTGCTCACACGTGTCATCACGAACCCGAAGAAGGCAGCAGACGCTCTCCAGTGGGCTGTTGCCGAGATGGAGCGCAGATACGACCTCCTGGCTGACGCAGGTGTGCGTGACATCGACTCGTACCGCGAGACCTTCGATGCAGGTGGACTCGACGAGGAGATGTTCGACAGATTCCCCTTCATCGTCATCGTTGTCGACGAACTCAACGATCTGATGATGGTTGCCGGCCGTATCGTCGAGGACTCGATCGTGCGTATCGCCCAGATGGCGCGCGCCGTCGGAATCCACCTTGTGCTCGCAACACAGCGGCCGTCCGTCAACGTCATCACTGGCGTCATCAAGGCGAACGTTCCCTCGAGACTTGCGTTCTCGGTCGCTTCCCAGACCGACAGTCGCGTGATCATCGATCAGGCCGGCGCAGACAAGCTCGTCGGGTTGGGGGACATGCTTGTCGTGACTGCACGCGACCCCAAGCCTGAACGCATCCAGGGTTCATTCGTCTCTGAGGCAGAGATCCATGCGACCGTTGATTGGGTCAAGGAGCAGCGCGATGCCCAGTACCGCGACAGAGAGGTGTTCGAGCAGGCCCAGAAGTCGGCAGAAGCGGTGGAGGATTTCGACGGCGAGGATCCTGAGATCATGCGCCAGGCGATTGAACTCATCGTGCGGTCGCAACTCGGCTCGACGTCGATGCTCCAACGAAAGCTGCGCATCGGATTTGCACGTGCAGGGCGTGTTATGGACATTCTCGAGGTGAAGGGCATTGTCGGGCCGTCTGAGGGCTCGAAAGCACGGTCGGTGTTGATCACCGAAGAGGAATTGGAATCAGTTCTCGGTTAGGGATCGCCAGTCTCGAGCCGCAGAGGAGCGCCGTCGCCCGCGGCGCTCTTCGCCATTCAGCTGTCAGCGTTCAGTCTTCGGAAAGGAGGTCGGCGTATTCGGCGCGGACGATCTTCTTGTCGAATTTGCCTGTGCCGGTCTTTGGGATCTCGTCGATGAAGACGATCTCGTCTGGCATCCACCAGGACGCGATGCGAGGGGCCAGGTACGCCTTGACATCTTCAGGCGTCAGTTCGGAGCCCTCTCTCATGACGACGAATGCCACAGGGCGCTCCTGCCACTTCGGGTGCTTCAATCCGACGACGGTCGCCTCGGCGACCTCGGGGTGTGCCATGATTTCGTTCTCCACGTCCAGCGATGAGATCCACTCGCCGCCTGATTTGATCAGATCCTTTGCACGGTCTGTGATCCTGACATAGCCGTCGGGTGTGATCTTGCATACGTCTCCGGTTCGCAACCAACCGTCCACAAACGACTCGGGCGAACGGGCGTCGTTGTAATACTCGGCAGCGATCCATGGTCCACGGATCAGCAGCTCACCAAATGCTTCACCATCATTTGGTAGTTGCTCGAAGTACTCGTCGACGATCTTTACCTGCAGACCGGGGATGGGACGTCCAGCGGTCTCAAGGATGTCGAGCTGCTCGTCCCACGACCAGTCCTCCATCCACGGTTTGATGGTCGCCGCAGCAGCGACCGGGTTCGTCTCTGTCATTCCCCAACCCTGAATGACACGGACCGCCGCATTCTTCTCGAACCAGTCGATCATCGAACGTGGCACCGCCGATCCTCCGCAGAACAGTGCCCTGATGTGGGAGAGGTCTATGTCGGGGTTTGCCTCGAGATGCTGCTGGATGCCGAGCCACACGGTTGGTACGCCCGCTGAGAACGTCACATGTTCATTCACGAAGAGATTCACGATGCCCTCGCCGGAGAGGTCCGGTCCCGGGTAGGTCAGCTTCGCACCCACGGTGACCGCCATGAATGGGTATCCCCATGCAGACGCGTGGAACATCGGCACCACGGGCAGCACGTTGTCCGCTGTCCCTATCGGGTTCGCCGCGAGGTTCGACAGCGTATGGAGATACGTCGAGCGTTGTGTGTACGCCACACCCTTCGGGTTCCCTGTTGTGCCGGACGTATAGCAGTACATCATCGGGCTACGCTCGTCGAGCAGCGGCCACTCCCCGAGTGGCTCGACGTCAGTTATCAGGTCCTCGTAGGCGATGGCGCCGTCGATTCCGGATCCCTCAGCCGTAGCGCCCATGATGATGACGTGTTCGACGGTCTCGAAGTCATCTATGAGCGGTGCGATCAGCGGCGCAAGGTCGGGGTCGATGAAGAGCACCTTGTCCTCAGCGTGGTTGACGACATACTCGAGCTGGTTTGCGAACAACCGGATGTTGAGTGTGTGACAGATACGGCCGGTGTTGGCGGTTGCCCAGTACAGCTCGTGGTGACGATGATTGTTCCACGCGAATGTTCCGATCGCATCGCCGATGTCGGTGCCGAGCGTGGTGTGCAGGGCTGTGGCGAGCTTGCGAACGCGGATGTCGGTCTCGGCATAGGTCGTACGGTGAATTGACCGGTCCGCCTCGACCGAAACGATCTCCTGTTGGGGATACTGCCAGACCGCGTTGTCGTACAGCGTGCTGAGAAGCAGAGGAAAGTCATCCTGCATGTGCATGGCGGTCCTTGTTGTTGGGAACAACACAGGACCGTAAACCGAAAAACGCAAGCCGTAAACCTCGGATCTCGTGGTAGCGTCGCGACATGCCTGATCTGACCGATCTCATCGCAAGGCTCGCAGACGTTCAAAACAGGCTGCTCGACCTGCCGGACGATGCCTTCGCGGAGAAGCACGAGCTTCTGATGGAACAGTCCAAGCTTCGGGACGAAGCGGCCGGTTTCGCGGCGAAGATCGACTCCGATCGCTCGGACGAGGACCTCCTCAGGGAACTTGCAGCGCTCAGGAGCCGGATGAAGTCGATCGAGGGCAAACGTATCGATCTTGTCATGCAAGCCGGCAGCGGAGGCGCCT
>Ga0255048_10000389_pt1 | contig 34964 bp, 58 predicted proteins | sample JV7_2_2_MG_FD_183619 | JGI IMG/M metagenome (GOLD analysis project Ga0255048, IMG submission 183619) | Seawater microbial communities from Jervis Inlet, British Columbia, Canada - JV7_2_2 | ecosystem: Environmental > Aquatic > Marine > Inlet | place: Canada: British Columbia | collected 2016-10-06
TGCATTGACCAATTAGTGACGTTAATTAGGCGGCGTGTCCTACTGTCTCCTATTATGGCGTAAAGTCTATCCTCAATTAGGACTGAGTCTATGCCATGACTGGTTAACATTGGTTGCTTACTCATGCTGCACCGCCTAGCACTGTTAGTACCATTGATATAATGCTGATTACAGATGCAAAGCCTAAGACTGCAAGGGTGAGATTAATGCGGAGTTGACGTGCTGCGCGTGCTTGTCTAAATGTAGTGTGTTTCATAAGTAGTGTCTCTCAGTTGGTTAGTTACAGTGTAATAATAGCAGGTTACGCGCAACATGCAAGCACTCATTCCCATAATTGCACCCACCCGACAAACGGTATACATGGTTGCATAGTCAATCATCTGGGCTAGTGGCGTACTACATGATGCGGTTGTGTGTGGGCGGCTGCTGGAAAAGCGGCTTCGGAGGCGGGCGCGGGGCGGGGGAGTGTTAGACCCCCCAATACTTCCAAGGTCTGATTTCAATTAACTAATTACCATAACCCCCCAACATTCCCAAGACTCATACCCAATAAACCTATTATCCGAATCCTCCCACCAACTCAAAGTAAGCACGGACAGTCTAAGTAGGCTGCTACAATAGTGCTTATGGCAGATTACTGGTGTATTATACGAACACCTTAAAGGAGACTGATATGGCTGTATCACCTAAAGACCAGACTAACGATGAATGGATAGCTGACTACGATAAGGCAGAGGCGGAGGAGCAGAAGAAGAAAGTCCGTGAAGGTGAATACTACGGGCTATCTGTTGAGCATATAGAATATCCCAAAATCTATACATGGGGTCATTAATGGATATAGAATTACCGAATGAATGGGATTGCATGGAACACCAGAAACCACTATGGCAGTATCTTAGTAGTGGTGGTAAACGTGCTGTTGCAGTATGGCATCGTCGAGCCGGTAAAGATTCCACTGGCTTAAACTATACCGCTGCTGAGGCTATGTCTAAGCCTGGTGTTTATTGGCACATGCTCCCGACACAACGGCAAGCCCGTAAAGTAGTATGGGATGGTATTGATCGTAAAGGCCGGAGGATGATCGACCAAGTATTTCCTAAAGAGATTCGTAAGGCTACACGTCAACAGGAAATGCAGATTGAGTTAAAGTCTGGTTCTATCTGGCAGTTGTGTGGCAGTGACAACTACGATGCCTTGGTTGGTGCTAACCCTACAGGGGTTATCTTCTCGGAGTGGTCATTATGTAATCCTGCTGCGTGGGACTTCATTCGTCCTATTTTAGCGGAGAATGGTGGCTGGGCATTATTCATCTATACGGCACGGGGTAAGAACCACGGACACGATATGGCTGAAATGGCTAGGCAGAATCCTAAGTGGTACTTTTCGAAACTAACAGCAGACGATACTACCCGTGAAGATGGTACGCCTATTATCACGCCAGAGGCTATTCAAGATGATCGTGATGCCGGTATGTCTGAAGATATGATTCAGCAGGAATACTATTGTTCTTTCGATGTGGCTATTCAAGGTGCTTACTTTGCTGCGGAACTAGCTACGGCTCGTGCGGATAAGCGTGTTGGCTTTCTACCAGTTGACCCTTCTTTACAGGTTCATACCTTTTGGGATTTAGGTATTAATGATGCTATGACGATATGGTTTGTTCAAGCTATCGGTAAAGAGATTCGACTGATTAACTACTACGAAAATAATAACTTTGGCATGGCCCACTATATTGACTACCTAAATACGTTCAAGGTTGAGCATAAGTGCCATTACGGTGAACACTACGCCCCTCACGACATTAAGGTGAGAGAGCTAATGTCTGGTAAGTCACGTCAGGATACCGCGAGAGAAATGGGTATTAACTTTAGAGTGGTTAAGCAGCATCGTGTCATTGACGGTATTGAAGCTGTGCGTAGATTGTTCTCTAGGTTCTGGTTCGACGACTCACGTTGCGCTAAAGGGATTGATTGTATTGCGTCTTACCATAGAGAGTTTAGCGAGAAGGATGGTGTCTATAAAGATGCCCCTGTTCACGACTGGGCTTCTCATGGTGCTGACAGTTTACGGATGCTAGCAATGGGCTGGCACGAACGATTAAACAGTGGTTCGGGTAGACCTAAACAAGCGGTGCAAACCAAAGTAGGGTTTAATATCTTTGAATAAGCGTCATGCTAGAGAGGTGGAGTGGTCGTTAGTGTTCACCCCTAGCGAGTATAAGCACTGGTCAATGAGGTGGTTACACCCTGAGTTTCGTCATGTATATGCAATAAGACAGGAAGGAGACTACTGGTTAAAGGTAGACAGCGGGGGTAATTTACTATCTACTATCATCCTTACGGTAGAAGACTATCCTATGCTCCGTGATTACACAGGGCAAAAGGCTACTATCGTTAATGTTAGGAGTGTTCCTGCATTGGCACATAGAGGCGGTCTTTGTTATTTTAATTGCGTAGAAGTGTGTAAGGCACTGCTAGGTATCAAGAGTTTTTTAACTTTCACACCATATCAACTATTTAGGAGTTTAACCCATGAGCGGAATGTTCTCATCAAAAAACCCAAACAAAAAAGCGCAAGAGCAGCAACAAGCTGAGTTAGCGAGACAGAAGAAGCTAGAAGAATTGAAGACAGCCGAGGAAGAAGACGAGATTGGTCGTCGGAAAGCTCTATCCGCTTCCGGTGCTGGTGGTCGTCAATCTCTGATTAAGACAAGTCAGGCAGGTTTAAAAGCAACTACAGGCAGCTAACATGATACCTAAAGGTCTAGGAACCGAGCAAGATTTGCTTAAACGGTTCAAGAAGGCAGAAGATCGCTTTGAAATGTGGCGGTCACTGCATCAAGAGGCTATGGACTATTCCTGTCCTAACCGTGAGACATTCAACGAAAGAAGTGCTGGGCAGACCAAGGATAGACATATCTTTGATTCAACGGCAGTCGTGGGATTAAGTCAGTTCGCTAACCGTATACAGGCAGCCTTGGTTCCATCATGGCAGCAGTGGGCGCGGATAGTAACAGGCAGTGAAGTACCCGCCGAGGATGCTGCTGAACTTAACCCTGAGTTAGAGATTATCACTAATAAGTTCTTCGATGCGTTGAACCATTCCAACTTCTCTACGGAGATAAGCCCATCGCTAATAGATTTGGGCATTGGTACTGGTGCGATACTGCTTGAGGAAGGCGAGTTCAAGTCTGGTGATATGTTCCGGTTTACGAATATCCCCTTAGCGGAGTTGTACCCTGAACGTCCGCCTAATGGCCCTGTCGAAAGTGCTTGGCGTAAGCAAGAGATTGAACTTGCTCATGTAACGAGAGTTTGGCCCAAGGCTAAGTTACCGGATAAGTTAGCAGAGAAGGCTAAGAAAGACCCTTACTCTAAAGAAACCTTCCTTAACGGTATGCTGTTTAACCCTACCGATAAGAAGTATCACCAGATTGTAATGCACGAAGCTAGTAAGTCAGTCGTGTTCACACAGTCATTTAACAAGAAGCGTTTAATTGTATTCCGCTGGCAGGTAACACCTAACGAAGTATTTGGTCGTGGGCCGGTTATCCAGCAGATTGCAGATATTCGCACGTTGAACAAGGTTAAAGAGTTTGTACTACAGAACGCAGCATTACAGATAGCCGGTGTTTATACGGGCGTTGATGATGGGATATTTAACCCTCACACGTTCCAAGTAAAACCCGGAATTATTAATCCGGTTTCCAGTAATGACATTAATAATCCGTCTATTCGTCCGCTTGAAAGAGCTGGGGATATTGGGTTAAGTCAGTTCGTGATGAATGATCTACAGGACGGTATTAAGAAAGCGTTAATGTCTGAGCCTTTGGGTGATGTTACGGATGCGGTTAAGTCTGCAACTGAGCAACAGATTAGGCAGAACGAGAACCTTAAAGATAGAGGCTCAAGCTTTGGTCGATTAAAGACTGAGCTAGTTGAGCCGTTGATTGCTGCCGGTATGGACATTTTAAAGTCTCGCGGTGTTATCCCTGACCTTAAACTAGATGGTAAAGAAGTTACTATTCGCCATACTAGCCCGTTAGCTAAGTCAGAAGACGTTGAAGACTTCCAGAACATTCAGATTTGGTTGCAGACTCTTATGGGTATGCTTCCTCCTGAAATGATGGCTCTAGCTGTCAAGATGGAAGACGTGCCGCGATTCATGCAAGAGAAGTTGGGATTACCAGCAACACTTGTTCGGACACCAGAAGAATCCAACGCTATGATGCAGAAAGCGCAGCAGGAAGCAGAAGCACAACAGGAGGCTCAAGGTGGACAACAGCAGCAACCCGTTTGATGATCTAGGACAACAGCCAGAAGTAACCGGCCTTAATGCGCGTGACTACTTAATCCACCAAGTATTCAAACAGAGTGCAGAAGGGGCCGAGTTGTTGAGGCAATGGAAAGAAGTGCTTATAATGACCGCCACTGTAAAGCCTAACTCTACGCAAATGGAGGTAGGCATCAGTGAAGGTCAAAAACTGTTCATCCGTAACATACTATTAACTATTAATAAGGTAGAGAATGATGACTGATTCCTTAATGGATACATCAGCAGAACCAGAAGCAAATACTGAAACAGCGGCAACCACTGAGACTTCAACAGAAGAAGCAGCGGCGGCAAAATACTATCTATCAGAAGGAGTAGCAGGTGAAGGTGATGCGCCAGAGTGGTTCAAAGGTGAAAAGTATAAGAATGTCTCTGAGCAAGCGAAGGGCTATAAAGAGCTTGAAAAGCGGTTCGGTAGTTTCACAGGCGCTCCCAAAGAATACGAATTAAACCTTAGCGAAGATATGGTTAATGCTGGGGTAGAGATAGCTGACGATGATTATATGCTGGCTGACGCTAAAGTGTTTGCGAAAGAGGCTGGGCTGAATCAGGAAGGCTTTGACAAGATGGTTGGCCTGTACGTTAAGAACCAGCTAACTGACCAGATGGCACAGGCTGATTACAAGACAGACCAGATTAAAGCATTAGGCAGTGATGGCCCTGATCGTATTAACAATGTCTCTCTGTGGGCAGAAGCTAATATGGAAGGCGAGACTATGGAGCAGTTCAAGGCTTCAATGGTTAGTGCAGATGCTATTCAGATAGCCGAGTGGTTTATTGGTCGTGAGCAGAACGCAAGCGTATCTCCATCGGATGCTACTACGTTAAGCGGTAAGTCTGAGACTGAGATCAAGGATATGCAGTTTGCCAAGGATGAATACGGTGGTCGTAAGATTGCTACTGACCCTGCTTTCAGGGCTGAGTATGAAAAAGCACGTGATGCGTTCTATGGGAATACCCGCAGAGCTAACATAGGTTAATCCCAGCATGGGACTACAGACCCCCTTTATTGGGGGTTTTTTGTGTCTGTAAGTTAGGGAAATGAAAATAAACTTAACTCTATTTACGTAATGGCCTTTTTTGGCCCCCTAATTGATGTAAGAAGTTTGATTAGGGCAATAGACTGGTAACAAACAATTATTTTTTGTACCGTTTCTGTACGTTTCAGGGTATTTAGTTGACTAGTAAACCATTGACTAAGCAATTAGTTGACAACGAAACGGGGTGCTGGTATAAAGCATATATCTTCCTACCGCTACCCTTTCTATAGGCCGGAACAGGATTTAACCAGATTTGGCTAAATCGCTCCGTTTCGGACACACGATTAACCAAAAAAGCAGTACTTAATCGTAACTATAGAAGGGACATAATATGTCTACTAGTTTAACTAACGTTGCCTCAATTGAATTTGACAATGAAGTAAAGCACGAATACCAAGGGGCAGCTTCGCTCCGTAATACCGTAACAGTTCGTACCGGCGTAGTGGGTGGTTCATACCGTTTCGCTCGTATGGGTAAAGGCATGGCTAACCAAAAAGCTATCCAAGCCGATGTTACTCCAATGGATATTTCACACGCACGTCAAACCGCCATTCTAGGCGATTGGAATGCACCGGAATACACCGATATCTTCGCTCAGGCAGAAGTAAACTTTGACGAAAAAGCAGAGCTGGCGCAAAGTATCGCTAAAGCTATGGCTCGTCGTGAAGATCAGATAATCATTGACGCTATTGAAGCTGCTACATTCGCTGCAACTAACGACTCTAATCCTGATACTGCGCGTGTTGAAGATATTTCAGCTACTCGTAACTTCGATTTGGCATCTATTCGTACAGCTAAAGGTCATTTAGATGATATTGAAGCTGATAGCGCTGACCGTCATATCGTTCTTCGTGCTCAAGCATTGCAAGAGTTGTTGTCTGACAGCACTGTAACTAGCGGCGATTTCAACACTGTTCGCGCACTTGTTAACGGTGAGCTTGATACTTACATGGGCTTCAAATTCCATGTTATAGGTACTCGCGCTGAAGGCGGCTTGTCTGGTGTTGCTGCTGACCGTACAGCTTATGCTTATACTAAAGCGGCTATTGGTTTAGCTATTGGAATCGACATGACTACTAATATCGACTGGATTGCTCAGAAGACTTCATGGTTGTGTAATGGTTGCTTTAAAGCTGGCGCGATTGTTCGTGAAGCTCAAGGCATTGTTAAAATTCAATATGATGAGGGTGTATAATCATGGCTTTTTCTGCAACAGAGTTTTTGCCTCTCTCAAGTATGGCAAACAGTAACGCAGCGCGTCACTACACTTATTCTACAACCGACACTAAGGCAACTGCTGTAGCTTCTGGCTATTTTGACAGCGTTGCTTCTACGTTGAATGTAGGTGATTTAATCTGGGCTGTTGGTGTTACTGGCGGTACAGAAGTGTTTACCTTAATTATGGTAGATGCTATCAGTGCGGCAAACGTTGTAACTACTAAGAGTTCTACGCTAACTTTGGCGTAAGGCTTTACTGGGCAGGGATGCCCTACTTATTCTAGGCGTAGCTTATGGCTGCGCCTTATCTGATTGAGGATTATTCATGGCGACTTCCATTAGTATCGCTTCAAATGCACTTGTTCTTATCGGTGATAACCCAATCAGCTCCTTTACGGAGGCGGGAACAGGCGCACAAGCTGCGGCCAATCTGTACCCCAATGCTTACGAGCAAGCACTATCTGAACACCCTTGGTCTTTTGCGACTAAGGAGGCTGTTCTAAGCAGGCTAAGTGCTTTACCTGATACCCGCACCGGCTTTAAATATGCGTTCCAACTCCCTAGCGATATGATTCGGCTATGGAAGATTATGGATGATGGTCATTACGCTATTGTTAACGGTTTACTGTACTCCAATTTAGAGTCGCTAATGGCTCGGTATGTCTACAAGGTTAATGAGTCTGAACTGCCAGCTCACTTCGTTAGCGGCTTGCAGTATAGGTTGGCCGCTGACTTTGCTTTGCTGGTTACAGAGAGTCCATCTAAGGCTCAGATATTTGAAACCAAAGCTCACAAGGCTTTTGCTAAGGCTAGAACGATAGACTCACAGCAATCACCTTCTATCCCAATTCAGGACAAACCGTTTACCGATGTTCGTGGTTATGGGTTGGGCATTTAATGGGCTTATGGCACTTTCAGTCTAGCTTAAATAAAGGTGAGCTAGACCCTCGCCTTGCTGGGCGTATTGACTTAGCGGCCTACTACAACGGGCTAAAGACAGCGACCAACGTACTAGCACTTCCTCAAGGGGGAATGACTAAGCGCGCTGGAATGGAGTATATCGCTACGGCTACAGCTAATGGGAGGCTTGAGCCTTTCAGCTTTAACACTGAGCAGAACTACTTGTTAGCTTTCTCGAACCTGCAAGTCAAAGTATTTAAGGACGATGTTCTACAAGCAACAGTTGTTACCCCTTGGACGTTAGCTCAACTAGCCGATATTGACTACATTCAATCTGCCGACACCGCTATTGTGGTTCATCCTGACGTAGCGCCTTATGCTATTTCTAGGACTTCGCATACTGCGTGGACGGTAGCGGCAATCTCACTATCTAACATCCCTCAGTTTGATTTCAATGATGCGTCTAGCCCTACGCCTGTGGCAGAAGTGCAGAGGATTAACTTCTCAGCCCATAACTACGGCGATAGGTATAAGATTTCCTTAAATGGGGTTCTTACCGAAGAAATTGTATTCGCCAGTAATAACACAGCTAACCACAATGATATAGCCGACGCCCTGCAAGCCCTGATAAATACAGGCAACACAGGAATATCCGTTACAACACAAACATCATTAGATACTTACAATGTGACACTTGCTGGTGACTCTGCTGATAACTGGGATGAAATGACCGTTACCGGCGTTTCTACTAAAAGCACAAGCTTTGAAGCAACAACTACGACAATCACTGGCGGCACCACACGCAAAGAAGATGTGTGGTCTGCAACTAGAGGCTGGCCTAGAACAGCTACTTTCCATGAAGGTCGCTTATGGTTTGGTGGCTCGTCCTCGTTACCTGCTGCGTTATGGGGTAGCCGTGTTAATGACTTCTTTAACTTCGATGAAGGTAGAGCTAGGGATGATGAGTTAATCTTCGCCTCACTCGACACCGATCAGGTTAATGCCATTGAGGGTATATTCTCTAACCGGACATTGCAGGTGTTTACGTCTGGTGGTGAGTTCTATGTTCCTGAGTCGCCAATAACCCCAGCGAATGTAGGGGTTAAGCCACAGAGTAACATTGGCTCTAAACGTGTACGCCCAGTGACGATTGACGGGGTGACCCTTTTTGTCCAGCGTACCGGCAAGGCGCTAATCCAGTATGTGTTTATTAATGAGTTTCAGGCTAACCAAAGCAAGCCTGTATCTACATTAGCTCCGCATTTAATGAAAGACCCTATCCAAATGCAAGTTTCACGTGGAACGGAGGCTAGCGATGCTAACTACGTTTACCTTGTGAACGCTGACGGTACGGTTACAGTCTTTAATACGTTAAGTGGTGAGGACGTTCAGGCGTTTACAGCATGGACTACATCGGGTGATATTAAGTCACTAGCAGTCGTTGACGATAGGGTTTACCAGTTGGTCGAAAGAGAGATTAACAGCTCAACCGTTTACTATATCGAGAAAGAGAATCCTTTGCTTAATACTGACGCAGCTACTATTGGCACCGGCTTGGCGAGTGATACACTTACCGGCTTAGGGCATTTAGAAGGCGAGACTGTAAGGGTTAAAGCTGACGGTACCGTACAGGAAGATGAGGTTGTAGTTAGTGGTCAAATTACTATCGGAAAGACTGCGGATACTATTGAAGCAGGGTTAAACTTTCAGCCAATTATTGAGACAATGCCTGTTACCATGAAGATACCAAACGTGGGTGATATAGCGGCTAAGAAGAAGAAACTGACAAGAGTAGCATTGCACTTATACGAGTCGAATGCAGTTAAGGTTAATGGTGAGTTATTGCCAGATAGAACTATTGGGCAAGACATATTTGAAGCTCCAACACCACAAACAGGATTGAAGCGGTTACGTCTTGCGGGTTGGTCAACTGAGGCTAGTGTAATAATTACACAAGAAGAACCAATGCCGCTAACGGTATTAAGCATAGGAATTGAGGTAAGTATCTAATGGCAGCAGCAGCATATTATGTGGTGGTTGCGGCACTAGCCGTATCAGAACACCAGCAGACTAGAGCCAAAGGCAAGATGGAAAAAGGGGAAGCCGAAGTTGGTGCTGCCCAAGAAGAAACAGCCGCAGCGTCAAGAGAAGCTGATCGGAAGTCTGCGCTATCTAGGGCTATCGCTTCACAGAACGCAAGTGGTGGGGCTAGAGGGGTAGGACTGACAGGCTCTGTAATGTCGGTAATGAAAGAAGATATGCGTAGAGAAGCCGAAGACACACAGCGTGACCAGTTTATGACTGGGCTAAGAGCAGATGCCATGAGAAAGAAGGGGGACATAGCTATGAAGCAAGCTGGTATTAATGCGACTATGGGCTTGCTCGGAACAGCGGCTTCTATGATGGCTGCGGCTCCATCTGGCGGAGATACTAATACTTATGGAAATATATCAGGGTACGGGCCTAACGCAAAGGCTAACGCAGGGGGGCAGTTTACGTCCTCTAATTTTGTTGGCCCAAAACAGTAACTGTCTGGAATAAATAATGGAAAGATACGAAAAGCAAGTTGGCTTACAATCGGTAGACCTATCCACTGGGGCAGTATCACTTGCCGGTAAGTTAAACCAGTTCAAAGACATGGCTATGAAGCGTATCGAGAAAGATGCTGTTAAGCGCGGTATTGAGAAGGCTAGTCAGGTTGAGATTAAGACGGACTCTAGTGGTAATGTGATTGCTCCTGAGAAGCGTGAGGTTGGTATATGGGGAAGCATTGAGGATGAACAGTATAACGCTGCTATCACTGACGCTTACAATATTACATTGCAGACAGACATTCTAGCTGACGTGTCTCGTATTGCTGCTGAGAATCCCGACGACCTAGAAGCTTACGATAAAGCTTATGCTGCTAACTTCGCAGGGACAATCAATAACGCTGACCCTGCCTCAAGACAAGCCGCTAGGAACGTGTTTACTCAAGCTAATGCTAGAGAGCGCGGGAATATCCAGACCACACTAATCAAGAGAAAGCGTGAGGTAGCTAAAATTGAGCGGTTTAACTCACTTCAATCGCTGCTAGAGTCGGCAAGCTCTATCGGATTTGGAGGCGGTGACATAGCCCCCGAAGGAGTGCTGTATAAAGAGGCTTTAGATAGTATGGTGCGGACCGGCGACATAAGCGCGGATGCTGCAAATACTATGTGGAAAGCTGCTGAGTTTGAGATAGAGAAGTCAGTAGATATGGGGCGGATTAATTCCCTGTTCGATAGTGACGGACCAGAAGCGGCTAAAGCTGCCTTTGCAGAAATGCAAAAAGGGATAGGGGAAGGCAACTATTCATCCGGTGAATGGCAGACAGTCCTATCTCAAACAAATACCATGCTGAACCGTAGATTAAGTTCTTTAGCCGCAGGGAGTGCAGTTCAACACCGCCAAAACACTGATATGGTTAATGACTATATCTTGGCTCTAAAGGAAGGCAAGAAAGTAAGTGAAGAACAAACCTTAGCCGTTAGGGCGCTGGCAGCGACTAACGAGAGGTTCCAAGAGCCTGTAACGATAGCTGAGTCTCTATCAGAAACGTCCAACCTTTCAGCAGAAATGAGGGCTGAGAAGATGGAATCTTTAATGGCTAGTGACGGAACTATGCCACTTGAGAATGTAGACGAATTAACCACGCTAGAGGCTAACGAGGCTGTATTACATAAGGCGTTCAGCACCGAACCTTACAATACGCTAACTGAGCAAGGTTCAGATATTATATCAGGCGAGCCGTTTAATCCTATGGACCCTGACTCTGTTGCTACTCGAATGCAGGACCAGATCGCCGCTTCTGCTCATGCAGGGTTTGAAGTGCCGTTTGTTAGTCGAGGGGAAGCTAAAGCCATTATTGGGCAATTTCCCACAATGACATTAGCCCAGAAGACAGCATTAGCATTATCACTATCAGAGGCAACTAATGCCTTCGGTATCTTTGATGAAGAAGGGGCGAGGTCTTTTGCCACAGTGGGCAACACTGGGAACGAGGTAATGATTGGCAATGTATTTAGGGGCGAAGAAGCTATAACTCTTGGCAATGTAAAGCCAATAGAAATGAGCGATTACCAAGATGCGCTAGAGGTTTACAGCCAAGGCATTTTAGAGGCTAGGGAAATAGCAGGGGTAAGGGAATCTGCTATTCATGCCTATGCAGGGCTATACGGGAACGAACCGTTTAACCGTGAGAGCTTTGAAGAAATCCTACAGGTTGTTGGGGGTGCATCTGCTAACATAAACGACTTCAACACATTGCTGCCTGACTTGGTGACTGACGACCAGTTTCAAGACTTTATTGATGATGCTGACGTGGGGCATCCGGTTTTAGAAATGGTAAGAGAAGAAAGAGGTGTTACGGTTAAAGAGGCGCAAGACTTATTAGCAGGGGCTAGATGGCTGAAAGGCGCGGATGGGTACAAGCTACTCCTTGAAGGGGGTGGCGAAATACTACGAGAGCCAGTCAATCTAACAGAAGAAATGATTACCACTGAAAATCTCAGAGCTGGGGTAGTACATAGACGAGTACAAAGAGAAGCAGTAATGCACGATAGAAGCTCAAGCCCTAGCGCAGCGTATCACCCGATTGAAAGGTTTTAGTAGTGACATTATTTAACCCTATAGACCAACAGAACAGGGATGATAATTCTTATTATGCTGAATCTGTGGCTGCACCGGACTTTACCGAGACTTACGATGCCGCTCTTGGCTTGGTTATTGATGAAGGGCTGACGATTTCTACCTTCTTGAATAGAGAGGCTAAGAGAGAGCGTAACCAGCAGGTTAACACTCTTATTAATGAAGGCGGCTATGACCGGAATACTTACGATGTTGCTGGGGGCGGATTCGATTATGACTTGTTCGCTAGGAATACTGGCTTAGTAAAGACTGACTACGAATTGCATACAGAACGAAACGAGATGCTGGCACGGCGTAGAGCTTATTCTGAAAGTGTTACGAGTGGCGGTGGTGGGGTTGCTAACTTTCTAGGTGCTGCACATGGGTATATGATTGACCCGTTAAATGCGGCAACAATGGGAGTATCAACTTCAGTAGCGGCGGCTAGGTCGCTTACGCTTGCTGCAAGGATGGCGCAGACTGGATTAAAAACAGCGGCTGTGGCTACGGCTACGGAAGCGGCTATCCAACCATTTGTATTCAACTACAAGGAAAGTATTAACTCTCCTTACAGTGCTGGTGATGCGCTAGCGGCTATTGGCCTAACTGCTGTTGGCGGCTTTGGTTTAGGTGCTGGGTTTAGTGGCGTTACCGGAATGTTTAAAAAGGCCCGAATGGAACGTGCGGCTGCGCGGGATGAAGTCTTAGCGCAGAAGATGGATGGGATTGTTCGGAACCTAGAGCATGGCAGGGAAGTTCGCGGTGCCTCCCCTACAATCAAGGCTTCCCGAGTCGTAGCGGATGCTAAGGTAGAGCCAGAAGTAGCAGCAGTAGAATTGTCTAAAGACCTTGAGAGCCAGATAGCACAAATAGAGAAAGAGTCTGTCAGTGTTGCTATGTTCTTAAAGCGTGAAGGTGGCGTGAATGTAAGCGACTTCGACTTAGATTCAGTGCTTCCAAGGAAGCAGGGCGGGAAACCACTGTACCGTAAAAAAGGCGGCATGGATGTTGAGACTGTTAGAGAGAAGCTAGAAGGCGAAGGGTGGCATTTAACCAATGAAGAGGTTATTGAGCTAATACAGGATATATCGCATGGTCGTAAAACTCCGTATTTAGATCAAGATGCAGGAGCGAAGAAGGGGCAGCTAGAGCATGAGCTAGGTGAGGTAAGTAGAGCTATAGACGAAGGTGCTGAGAAGGACTTGTTCAGAACTGCATTTAAAGCTGACGTTGAAGCTGACCTAGATACGTTCCGTGCAATGGATGATGCGGCTGCGGAGTTTGAAAACAGGCAAGCACCGAGGCCGGAAGATGCCCGACCAGTGCCTAAAGCGCCTAATCATACCAGCCAAAGACAAGCCGATATTCTGCAAGGGCAAGAACTACTGGACAGCTTTAACCGTGCAATGGATGATTACCACTCTTTAGATAACCCGAAGGTAAGTGTTGATGGAGAGTATGTTGATGGTGGTGTATTTATGAAGCAAATTGACGAGGAAATAGACGGTTTAGAGTCTGTGCTGGTGTGTGCCGTTGGCTGATTTTACCAAGTGTATAAACATAGCTGTTGAGAAAGGCCGTATATCTAAAAAGGTAGGGCAGGAACTTTTAAAGGCAGAGAATACCGATGCTGTTCTAGGCTCAATGATTGACAGGCTAACCAGAACTAAGCGTGAAGCTGCTATATCAGCCTTACGTCTGGATGCTGCATACCGAATGGTTAAAGCTCACCCTGAGTCGCAGTACCTTGGGTTAAGCTCATTGCTTGACCGTGACATGTCTAGGCAATCTAAAAGCGTAAATGTAACTAAGCGTGAGTCGTATTACATTGGCAATTACGAGGCGCAAGTGCGGGAAATGATCTCGGCACTTAAAACAAGAAAGCTAGGTTTAGTGCAAGACACGGACACACTAAAGCAGGTCATTAGAGCTATCTATGGCGAAACCGAAGGGGTATCAGCAGAGGCTAAGAAGTTTGCTGATTCTTGGACTAGGCTTGACGATATTATGGTTGCTGACGGTAACAGGCTAGGCAAGAGCGTTACTAAGAATGAGCGATACAATGTTCCTCAGACTCACAACCGTAGAGCGGTTAAGAAGATGGGTGAAGAGAAGTGGGTTGCCTATATATGGGATAAGCTTGATAGAAGCAAGATGCTTAACGATATTGGCGAAGAACTAACCGACGACCAACTGCTAAAGGCGCTGAAGGCTTCTCATGCAGCTATCATTTCTGACGGGTTAAGTAAGACCGCTGACTTGCAGGTGCCACTACTGGCTAAGAAGTTATCGCGCAAGGGTTCAGAAAAGCGGTTCCTCTATTTCAAAGATGCTGATAGCTGGATTGACTACCAGACCACTATGGGTAAAGGGGATATATTCTCTACGCTAACCGATAATATTCACGCTAATGCACATGACAATGCAATGCTTGAGATATTCGGCCCCAACCCTAACGAAGTGTTCCAAGCTTTACGCGCTCAAGTAATTAAAGACACTGGACTATCTGGAGTTAAGCTATCTTTTTTAGACGCTAAGTGGAATGTGATTTCTGGCAAGATAGGTGAAGGAAACCTAACCACTGCTGCGGACGGTATGCAGTCAATGCAAAACGTCCTAGTGGCAAGCTTGCTAGATGGTGCGTTCTTATCTGCTATTGCTGACGTAGGGTTATCTATATTAACCACTACGGCTAACGGGATGTCGTCATTCAAGATGATTAAGCGGCACATGAGTATGTTAAACCCTGCTAACGAGGCGGATAGATTAACCGCTATGAGGATAGGCTTAACTGCTGGGGCAGCTACCGATCACGCCTTATATGCAAACAGGTTTGGCAGTGTTGCGGGTAGCGGCGTTACAGCTAAAATGGCAGAAGGTGTTATGCGCGGTACTTGGCTGTCTATATGGACAGATGCAGGGCGTAAAGCGTTTGGGATGGAGTTCTCGGCTATGTTGGCTGACAACTTTGGCAAGTCGTTTGACGAGCTAAACAATATATTTAAAGGTGGTGTTGCTGAGTACGGCATTACCAAGCAAGACTGGGATATATTTAGAGCCGAGAAACATATTAACAATGAAGGGGTTATCTTTGCTGATTTAACACACTCAAGCGCAAAGAAGTTTCACCAGATGATGATGACTGAGACTGATTTCGCTGTGCCTATGCCTGATAACAATGTTAGAGCAATGATGACAGGCGGGTTAGGCAGGGCAACTACTGGTGGCATGGTAATGAAAGCAGCAACTACCTTTATGGGCTTCCCTCTAACAATGATGGCTACGCATCTAAGGAAGGGCGCAGCTAAGCAAGGGCCATCAGGAAAGTTAGCATCTCTCTCTATGCTAGCTGTGACGCTTACTGTGTTCGGGGCAATATCGCAGCAAGCTAAATCAGTCACTAAAGGCGAGCATCTTAGAGATATGGACGATCCTAAATTTCTTGTGGACTCTTTGATACAGGGCGGCAGTTTAGGTATTTTCGATGTTATTCTTAAAGACGTAAACAGATATGGCGATAAACCTACCTCTGGCTTCCTTGGGCCTTTAGGGACATTGGTTGATGATACAATACAGCTAACTTTTGGTAATGCGCGACAGGTAGTTACAGGAGAGGATACGAATATCGGCGGAGAGTCCGTGGCATTTGCATCACGCTACCTGCCTAACCCTTGGCAAGGACGACTGGTTCTTGATTCGCTGTACGACCAATTTGCGATAGCGGCTGACCCTAACGCACAGAAAAAGTTTAATAGACGTATGAGAGCGCGAGAGCGCGATGATGGAGTTCAATATTTTAGGCGTAGAGGCCAAACAATCACAGAGGCATTAAAATGACAATCACAGTAAACGCAGCACGAAATGAATACACAGCTACAGCAGGGCAAACCCTGTTCAGCTATACGTTTAAGATATACGAGGACACTGATCTTAATGTGTATGTCACTCCTGCTGGTCAAGTAGCCGATGATGCTACTGACGTTATTACAGCCTTTACGGTAACTGGAGAAGGTGTTGCTGCTGGCGGCACGATTACACTGACAGTACCGGCTAGTGTTGGCGACTTAGTAACCATTGTGTCTGACATTCCTACTGACCGTACAACTGATTATCAGGTGAGTGGTGATTATGTTCCGCTTACTGTTAATAATGACTTTGACCGTACTGTATCACTGGTTAAACAGGTTCTAGGTGAACAGCAGCGTACATTGCAGTTTCAGCAATCAGAGCAAGGCGGTGTTGGCTTAACTATGCCTACTCCCGTTGCGGCTAACTATATTCGCTGGAAAGCTGATCTTTCAGGCTTTGAGAATATCGCTTCTACTGCCGGTACTGCTGCCGAAGTTAAAACCTTATATGAGTCTAATGCTGATACTAATGAGTTCAACGATGCTGAGAAAACTAAGCTCGGCACAGTAGATACTAACGCTGCTGACGATCAGACAGGCGCTGAGATTAAGGCTGCCTATGAAGGCGAAGCTGATACTAATGCTTTTACAGATGCGGAGCAGACACTAGTTGGCACAGCTTCTCAAGCGGCAGATACTAATAAGCGTGACGCCTCCACTGGTGTTTTAACTGGCGGAGTTATGTCTACTGGTGCTGGTGCAACCGAGTTCTCTATCTCGGATGGTACAGGCCAAGTGGTTAGCTCTACTGGGGTTATTACGGACGTTAGCTGGACCGGCAAAAGCAACATCACGCCTACGAACATAGCTGCGCAGAACATTACGTTTATCAGTATTAATTCGTCAGGGGTGGTGGTTGAATCCTCGGCTCGTTGGACTAATGCTCAGTCGAGAGCTGAAATAATTATCGGGGTTGCGGTTCACGTTGATAGAGTTAATGTCGATGCGGTTAACAATGAGCAGCACTACGCTCTACAAGCCACAAGCCAGTTAGCCGACTTATACGAGGGCTTAGGCTTCTTTAATATCAGTGGCAACTTGTTCTCTGCTAACGGGGCCAACTTAAACATTAATAAATCCGCTGGTGTTATGGCCGCGCATGGCGCTAACTACGCTAACGATGCTGACAGTCCTAGCGCAATAGCCTTAGCTTCACTCACGGGGCTTTCCTTTCAGTATAGATATTCGGACGGCACCAACGGCACAACAGGCATTGCCTTCGACCCTAACAATTTAGATGATGGGGCTGGTGGGTTAACTGCACTATCGAACAACAAGTGGTCTGTGCAACGAGTGTACTCTTTCACTTCTAATAACGTGAAGATACAGCGAGGGGTTGAATCATTCGGCACCTTAGATAAAGCGGTTGCTGGGCTATCCAGCGAGGCTTATGTAACTGAGCCATCTATTCTAGCTAATGGGCTGCTTCGTGGCTTTATTATCTGTAAGAAAGGGGCCACTGATTTAAGCAATACTGCTACAACTTCTTTCTTGCAAGCATCCAAGTTCCAAGATATTGCGGTTGGCGGGGCAGGTGGCGTTGCTAGTGATATGCAATCAACCTATGAAAACTCTACCCCTAACCCTGAGATATTAACGGATGATACTGGGGGTGCAGTAACGTATCGCCGAGGGACAACAGGTGGCGACACTGACGATGTGGTAGAAGTGCAAAACAATGCTGGCACTAAAACATTCGCCGTAACTGGTGCTGGTGCGATAACGACTCTCAGCACAGTAGATGGCCGTGATGTAGCTACGGACGGCACTAAGCTGGACACCGTTGAAACTTCTGCCGATGTTACCGATGAAGCTAATGTCACCACTGCCTTAGATGGTGCCACTCTAACGGCTGTTACTGTTGCTACTGGTGATAAAGTATTAGTCCAAGATGCTGACGACTTAGACAACCTTAAAACGGTTACTGCTCAATCTATTGCTGACCTTGGCACTGGCGGCACTGACGCAGCTATCCGCGCACAGGTTGAAGCTACGGCTAACACTGCTGGCTCTGATAACGTGGCGCTAGGTGATGCGGCTTTTGGCTCAAACAGTAGCGGAGTCAGAAACGTAGGGCTTGGCGATAACGCGCTTGCAGGCAGTCTCTCGGCAAACGGCAACGTGGGTGTAGGGTCGTTCGCGGGAGCTACCATAACGACTGCCTTTGGCCTAACGGCTGTAGGTGAAAAGGCATTGCAGACCAGTAACGCTAACGGAACGGCCGTGGGCTGGTACGCAGCGCAATCAAGCACTGTAACCATCAACGCATTCGGGTATCAGGCTTTGCGTGACCATACGTCAGGTGTGAATTGTGCAGCCTTCGGCAATGACAGCTTAAGGGTCAACACCATTGGGGCAAGAAATAGCGGCTTCGGGTCCGGCAGTTTACGCTATCTCGTGGGCGCATATCACGATAATACTGGCCTCGGCAATGACGCTCTTAAGTACACAACCGCAGCGGCTAACCTAACCTCATACACAAACTGTACAGGCGTAGGGCATGACACAAGAGTAAGTGGCGACAACCAGGTACAGATAGGCGACTCAGCAACCACGACTTACGCTTATGGTGCCGTGCAAGATCGTTCTGACATGCGAGACAAGGCTGACATTGCTGATACAGTTTTAGGCTTAGATTTCATAAACGCTGTGCGCCCAGTGGATTTCCGTTGGGACTACCGCGACGACTATTTTGATGAAGTTACAACTACTGAAAATCAGTTAATGGTAGAGGCGGTTGATGCTGTTCTTGACGATGAAGGCGAAGTGATAGAACCAGCTCGCCCCGCAGTATACGAAGACGTTGAAGTATCAAGCCTAGTCGCTGTCACCAAAGACGGCAGCCGTAAGCGTAACCGTAAGCATCATGGCGTTATCGCCCAAGAAATTCAGCAGTTGATCGCTGACACTGGTGTTGATTTCGCTGGCTTTAAAGATGCTGGGTACGATGGCAATGGTGAGGACGTTCTAAGTATTGGTTACACTGAGTTTGTTGCTCCTTTGATTAAAGCAGTACAGGAACTATCCGCGAAAAATGATACACTGACCGCCCTATTAATCAGCAAGGGTGTGATAGATGCAGATGAAATATAACGAAGAAGATAGGTACTATATAGCTGGTGTAGTCATGGTTGTGGGTTATCTCGCAACTATGGCTGTGATGATCTCAGGCTCCATTGCCTATGTACAGGTGTCGCTATTATGATTGATTTTATTATGTCAGTGCTCGACTGGGGACTAACCTTTCTACTATGGGCGTTAGGTTTCTTCACGCTGTCGGGGGTTGTCGTAGCTGTCGGGATGCTGTTTAAGAAAGATTTAGGTGTTCGGACGTTTTCTACCGGCGAAACGGTTGCTAACTATGAGCTACCAGATTGGTTGTACTGGTGGCAGAACCTAGAAGATAACCTTACTGGTGATAAGCGTGGCGACTACTGGAACGCAGAGAGGTTTCGTCCGTCAATCTTCACTCAGGCTGTATGGACAAGCCCGACACTGAAAATGTGGTGGTGGTCTGCTATACGCAACCCTGCCAACAATCTAAAGCGTATTGTTATTGGTGTTGATGTTCGAGAGTTTACGTTCCACAAGCTTTGTGGCGACGACTCAGTGCGTGACGATACGAATAGTGAAGGCTTCCATATCTTATATGCTAGACCAAAAGACGGATGGTTCATTAGGCCTTTGTTCTATTTGGTTAAGGGGTACGGCAATGGTCGCGGCGTGGTGCTCCAATTCGGTTGGAAGATTAAGCTTAAATATAACACTGTTACCTACTCACAAGAGATTGATAACTTTAAAGGTGTCACTGTAGAGATGAACCCATACAAGGATTTAACGTGATTATGCAATTTATGCCATCCAGTTTCGCACACATTAGATCAGACAGCATGGGCAGCGGCCACTACCTAGCAAGCCGTGGGCGCAGAAAGCACAGGGGCGTAGACTTCGACGTTAACAAAGACACTGAGATTTTAGCGGTTGCTGCTGGTATTGTTACCAAGCTGGGCTATCCGTACAGCCCCGGCGACCTGAAAAAAGGCCATCTTAGGTATGTTGAAGTTACAACTCACGACTTGCACCGGACTCGCTATTTCTATTGTAAGCCTGTTTGTGCAATAGGTGACGAGATATTAAAGCGCACTCCTATCGGCCTACAGCAGGACTTACAGGCTGTGTACGGTACCAATATGGATAACCACTTACACTTTGAAGTCATTGACAGGCTAGACACTGTGCTTGACCCTATTGCGTACCTTAAAACACAAGAGAAGGGTAACAAATGAGCGACTGGAAGAACGTGCTAGGCAGTATTGCACCTACTCTAGCTACGGCTTTAGGTGGGCCCATGGCTGGGACTGCTGTTAAGTTCTTAGCTGGTCACTTCCTTAATGACGAGGATGCAAGTGTTGCTGACATTGAAGCGGCTATTGTGTGCTCAACACCGGAAGACCTAGCAGAGCTGAAACGCATCGACGCCAACTTTAAGATTGAGATGAAGAAGCTAGGCGTTGATGTGTACCGTATTGAAGTTGGTGACCGCCAAGGCGCTAGAAATATGGCAGCAGTGAATATGATGCCGCAGATTATCCTAAGTATTATCTTCGTTGGCGGGTACTTTGGTTTAGTTTATATGCTGTTTGCAGGTCACGTTGTTATTGACGAGTCTATAAGGGATATGTCGAATATACTGCTGGGTGTACTCACCGCTAACATTCCAGGTATAATGCAGTTCTGGTTCGGTTCGAGCCACGGCAGTAAGCATAAAAATCTAACCACAAGTTAGCGCAAGTGGCGCTGAAATCAACACTAACCTATACTGACAGAGAGAGATAAAGCTATGCCCGACAATCCGAGTAACTGGGTAAACGCTTTACCACCATGGTTAGGAGGTGCGCTTATGGCCTTTTTTATGGCTGTAGTCAGAGTGATTTATGACAAAGAAGAAACAAGTGCTGTGCGTATATTGATGGAGGCGTTCATTTGCGGTTCGCTTACTGTGTCTGCTGGCTCTGCTTTCGCGGCAATGGGTTATGGACAGAATTGGTATCTGTTCTGCGGGGGTATGATCGGTATGCTAGGGTCCCAAACTCTACGCGCTTTTGCTAAGAAGTTTATAAACAAAAAAATCCCCTAACTAGTAGGGGCAAAGAGCGCTTTCACGCTAGGGAATCTCAAGTACCTATCGTACTACACTAACCATGCTATAGGAACAGCCTTTATTGGTGCTGGCTTAACAGGCGGTTCAGTAGGCTTAACCTTCTTGCCAAATATCTTATCGTAGTTATCGTTAAACTTCTTCTTATCTGACACTCGGCTTTGTGAAGTCTTGCCGTATCCTTCGTTGTATGTAGCCATAAATCACCTCTAATTATGCTTCTTCCCACTCACCTGTTGCCTCTGCGCTGTATAGGCTCTCGTACTCACACTCTGCGAATCCATGCGCTTTATCCTCTGCCTCTTGAGCTGTTTCAGCCTCAACCCAAACGAAATCGCAGTGCTTCTCCACAACCTTAACCCTAAACTTCCTCTTCATAAATCACCTCTCTAATTAAATAAGAAATAAGTGGATAGTAACCCAGCACTTATTGTCGTAAAGACGTTCATCATAGGTGGTGCAAAATGCTTCCCGCTTCCAAGTAAAACGCACACCTCAGGGAGGGTGTAACCCGCCATCATAAATCCAGCTACCGCTAATATTTCCATAAATCACCTCAAGTTAAATACTTATATGAAGGGGTGCTGTCGCCTGATTAGCAATGTCAGGTCATACCCCGCACACTCGCAGCCTATGTTTTATCGAGCAGCACCACCACATATAAATACTTAAATAAGAAACTATGCAGGATACTATAATCCCCTAAAGGCTACAGCAAGTCTATCAGCCTGTTTTATTGATAGCTTCTTTCGTGGATGCTTTGTCTCGCATCTCTCGCCGTAAAACTCCTTTTTAATTTTTGAGCATTCGGTGTGGTCAAATCCTTTCCCTATATGGTCGCCACATATTGAGCAATTCCCAGTCTCAAGCTCTTTGCACCTACGCATAAATCACCTCTAATTAAATAAGAAACAATGCAGGGATTTAAACCCAACTGCGGCACTACCCGCAAGGCTGTCTCGCTGCCTTACCCCGACCTGCAAGGTTTCCTAACTGGTTATTAGCTGCTCTGCTTGATAGCAACCATATAAATTCCTGTTTCGATTAGCTTAAGCGCCTCGATAAGCCCTACTTCGCTTGTGCCGTAATCATCACAAATACATTCAGCAAGAAAAACCACCTTGTTATCGTCTATATACTCTTGGCACGCTTGCTGTAATATCAACCCTTTCTTCTTTTCCATCATCTTCTCCTTAACTGGTTAGACGCTTTTTAACAGCTTATCTCTTTGCTCAATGAAGTATTCATGCTGAGTAAATTCATATCCACAGCCTGTCATCCAGATAGCAAAATCTTGTAGCTCGTCTATTAGCGCCTGTTTCTCATCAAGCCTTTTTGCGAATGCCTCTGCTAGTTTTGAGTTCATTTCAATAGCTGCGTTAAAAGCCTGTTCTGCTGCCTCCATCCCACCATCGCCACAAAATATCTCTTGCTCACTCCACCACTGCTTGAAGTCTCTCATCATCTTCTCCTTAACTGGTTATAGGCCGCATTGCGTTTCGGCCTATGAATGTGGTTGTGTTGCTCCAAGTTGAGTTAGTAAGTGCATTACACCCAACCGCAACATTTCTATTACCTGTCAATAACAGTTGAGCGCGGCTACTAAGCGTAGGTTCGGTGATCTCCCGCTTATCTAACTTAGCCATTCGCGCATCTACTTTATCACTGTACGCTTGTAGCTTGGCTTCGTGCTTTTCTAGCTTGTTCACGATTCATACTCCTTCAACCAACCCATCTTATCAAATCCCTCTGGCTTGAGCACCTTGCCATCTTCACGCTTAACCAGCTTACCATCGGTACACTTGCTCATATTATTATTATGAACAGCGTTAAACAGCTTTTGAGCTTTATCAGGCCCGACACACACGTTCATATACTGAGCGCAGACATACATTAAGTCGATACATTCCTTTAAGTCGTTCACATTACCGTTCATGTAGTATTGAGTCTCCGCCATTAGCTCTTTATATTCTTCCGTTATTAATCGTGTAGACATTTCGGAGTTATCCACCAGTACGTCTTGCAGGTCTTTAAATGTTACGCCTCCAAACTGGTCTAGCTCCCGCTGCTCATGGACTGAAAGCTTATCGTAGCGATCAATCAACTCAGGCCACGTCTTGATATCAGCGGCTTTTAAGAACTCTGCCTGTGCTTTAAATATATTCATTATTTATTTTCCTGTTTATCAATTATTAATAATGCCACTGTAACTATAGTGACTGTTAGCACAAACATTCCTGCTGGCAAGATCATATCCAAGTCTCGTATGTAATCACATTATAAATAGTGGTACGTCCTACGCCATACTTCTCAGCCAGCTTAATGACTGACAACTCATCACGGTTCAAGCGTATCTCAGCAACCTTAGCCGTGGTTAACTTCTTAGCGCACTCAGGACCGCGCAAGGCGAACTCTCTAGCGTGTATTAGATAGTCTTCTCTAGGAATATGCTTGTAACTAGCTTGGTGCCTTCTGTTCTCTGCTGTATGTCTGGTCATGTTACTCCCCTTATTGATAACACTACGATAAACGGACGGAGCCGGTTATCTCCTTTGTTAAAAGCCCCTCTAGTGTAAGCAGGGGCACAAGGCTAAACGTCCCAATCAGGGCTATTGCTGGTTCCACCGCCGATACGGTTATCAGCTACTTTCGCGGTCGTTACCTTCATTTTTCATCACCTCCTTTAGGTGCTGTTTGGTTAATGGTCTTTTAACAAATCATTGCATGGGATAAAACCCATGAATTCAAGCATTATCCATCATCCACCTCACAAGCTAACTTAGCTCGTTCAATGTCATGGCCTCGGTACAGCACTATATCTCTGCCGTACTCTTGCCTCTCAGCAAACACAGGCGCACCCTGCATACCATCGTCGCCAACATAATAGGCTCCAGACCGTTCGTAGCCGCTTTGGCCACACTCATACCAATCTAATGTGCTCATTCCACCACCTCAAACATTGTTTTAGCCCACTGTTCATCAGTGCAAGCCTGTTCTTGATACTCTTGCCCGTAAGCATTTAAGAAGTATTCAGACTCACCGCCTTTAGTTGGCTCACCATTAATACAAGCCAGCTTACCTGCTGCTGCTTCATCCAGAATATACTGTGCTTTAGTTAGTTCACTCATAGCTACACTCCCAATCAGTTAGCGCATTGTCCAGTGGTGGGCATACGGCTCTCACTACCCATAAGGTTACTACTGTTACTATCGTTAAGATCACCAGTGACAGCATATAAAGAAACATTGTGTATAAGATTAAATCCATGATTACGCACTCCAAGCAAGAGATAGGAGTCCAGCTATAACCGCCGCTACTGACGCAAAGTACACAGCTAACACAACATCAATCCAGCCTTCGGCTTCTGTATTGGCTATGGAAATGTGGAGCACAACACCAAGCACCAACCCTGCTAGCGCTATCTTTCCCGCTAAATCGCCCATAACTTATTCCTCCGCTCTCTATCCTTGCTAATCTGCCTCTTTATATCTTCTACCGTATCTGCTGACGCTATCCACTCACCATTACACCAGTAGTATGCCTTACCAAACCTACCTATCTTAAAGTCTAAACCTTTAAGCTGCCCTAGTAGGTCACTAGCCGCTACCTTATTCATCGCGAGGCTCATTGCCGCAGATATTAACCACTGGGGTATCATCTGTACGACTAACTGATAGATAGATACAACCAATAACACCAACGTCTAACTCTTCTGGCTGTGTCATTAGAAAGGGATCGGTTACTGGCTCACCTGTCTCGGGATTGAAGTAGTCGAACTGGCTTAGGTATGCCTCAATGTCATCCCATGCGCCCTCAATCGCTGCCGCACCCACTGAACCCCATTCGTCCAAGGTTCTTACATGGTCGATGATGGTTTTATCCTCCGCCCATAAGCAGTGCCCTGCCGCATAAGCCAGTATTTTTTCTGGCGTACCGTCTAGGTTCTGCGCGGCAAATAAATCAGTGTAATCAATCATAATAATCTCTCCATTCCTGCTAAGTCGTTCTTTAGTACCGATAGTAAGTGCGAGTGACAATCTGCTGCTCTCTCGCTTTGGTCATGCTTTGCTCTATCGTAGCGTTCTTCTTCATTCTTAATGGCGGCTTTAAGCTGCTCTATTCTTTCTTGCTTTTTCATAATACTGTTCCCTTTATATGGCGTCCTTGCCTGTTTAATTTATTCCGGTCGATTGCCCTTTATGTTTTATATCCCAAGGGCGTAGCAAGCTGTAATAACTTGCCTACAAGGGGATTTAACTAAAAGGTATATCATCATCAAAGCTATCGCTAGCGTCAAATGCTGCTGGTGGTGTTGGTGCTGCTACACTCTGCCCCCCGTAGAACACTTTACAGTTACCAAGGATAGCAGTCTTAACTCCTGCCTCACGTTCTTCCTTAGATACTGACTGTGATATAAACCCGTGGTTGCCGTACTGATCCTCGGCTCCAAGGTCTACGAAAGTCGTTAAGTCTAAGTAGGTGCCTTTAGCGCCATTAAACAAACGTGCTTTATCAATCTTAGTAACGTCCAACTTGATACTGATACCGATTTTTTTACTCATAATCTTACCCTTCCAATTTAGTTAACATTTCAGCCAGCTCGGATTCGAACATGCTGATCTTCTTTTCTAAGTCTGCAATGTAATTCTCGTCGCGGTTAACACGAAAGATGAACATTGAATTTTTGCCATTAATACGAGGATCAAAGCTCACGAAGTCACACCACTTACGACCACTCAACCACAAACCACCTTGTACCTGTGCGTTATGGCCGGTCGGCATCTTACCTGATAATACTGTCTCAATGTGAGTCGTAGTCTTAGGACATTTAAACTCCACTAGGCCATCATCACCCACTAGACCATCTGGACTATAACCAGCCTTCATTGTGTCATGGTGAATAAAGCTCACTTCTTTAACGTTATTACCTGTAGCAAACTCATACTGCGCTCTAGCTTGAGGCTCTGTTTCAGTACCCCATTCCATAGCTGAGTTAGAGAAGCTTTCAGTAGGTGCGCCGCTTAATGTCTCAGCCGCTAACTGAATCATGTAACTCTTACGAGTCTTACCCTGACCACCAGCAATACAGTCTTTGAACCGTGAAGCCGTTGGTCTACCCACACGAAGCTGCAACCATTCCGCCGTACCCTGCTCAATGGACTCTATTATTTTCATCCTATTGCTTCCTGAGACATAATGATTCTACCCTTAACTTCTTCAAACTTAGACGCTGGAATCTTAGAGATGCCTTGCACCTTGTAAGCTGCCAGCATACGGCCAACCAAAGCGGAGTCATCACCCACCATCTCATTGATCTCAGCTACCTGCTGCTTAGATAAACCTTTAGCTTTAGGAGCTGCTACTTGCTGGCTTGCTACATTCCCGTCATCATCCTCGCTAGGAATACCGGCCATTGCTTGCAGCGCATAACGTCGAGCGTAAGTAAGACATGAGCCTACGCCTTGTGCATCCTGCTTAGATAGCGGAACTAGAAACTCTGAGCTAATCCATCCTCCATCTTTGTGCATTAAGATAGTCTCAACCCCTGCCTTACCGTCCGCAGTAATAGGAAACTGAGCGTAGCTTAATCCATGCTTTGCGAAAGGCTCCTTAATAACCTTAATCACACTAGATAGATCAGCAAATTTGGATTTAAAGAACGGGTTATCTGAGCCTTTTATAGCCCCTCCCATTTCAGACTGAGCTTTAGCTAGTGCATCAGCTAGGTTAATTATTGATTCTGACTTATTCATTTCCTACTCCAATTCGTTTATTTCAAATGTAGCTTAACAGCTATTATGTGAATGTGCAACACCTAATTATAATAATAACTACAGTAATAGGTGGGTAGTATTCATGTAATAGCCTTGGTATAATTACCGCAACATTAATAGGTAATTCGGAGAACGTTATGGAAACAGCTATAGAAAGACTGAAACGTAGAGATAAAGCGGCAGGTGTAATCTCTGTGGCAGTACGAGTGCCAGCAGAAGATCGTAATAGAGTGCTTAAATATGCTAAATCTTTGCGTAAGAAAAATAAAGCCTTGACGGAATGATTCGTTAGGTCTAGTATTCAAATCAGAAGAGTGGAAACTTCTTAAATGGTACAGACAGGAAATAGGGTTATTAGATATGTGGCTTGATGGGTGCTTTTTTCCTGTTTTGCCAACCCCATTTCCAACGGGCTGCATTTCTAATAGCCCTTTTTTGTGCCTGGGATTTACCACTATCATTTACCCCAAAGCCAGAAAGGGTTAAACAGACTTCTCCTAGCAGTCTTGTAAATGTGATTCTAACTTTGATGTAGAGAAAAGCCGCCTGTCAGGGGAACTAGAGTTCCGACGAGAGGGTTAGCTCACCGGCCATCATCGTAAGCGTATGAAGAAACCGTAGCGCAAAGTCCCGCTTGTGTAGATAACTAGGGACGCGGAGGGTGGTCAAAGCCACGAAATAGTTAGCCATCTAGGCATATAACTTTGATAAAAGCCTAGTGTAAGTTGTCGCATCTCGTCGCTTATACTGATATGGCCTTTGCCCTTAATGGGGTAGGGGCTTGTCTGCAAGAGAGAACGCTTCTGAACGCTAACCTGATATGTATATGGATAAGACTAATGATCATAACTAAAGATAAGTTAGACAGTATAAGAACTGCTAAGGGCGGATATACTGGGGAACAGGTTAGGCTTGGTAAGGCTATCACTGGTAAGTCTAAGTGGGTAACTGCGCTGGTCGGCTCTGATGTTAGTGACGCTGCTTGGGAGTCACTTAAACAAGCTGGTAAAATCACCAGTAAAAATAAGCATAAAGCAGTAAATAAAATCAGCCTGAATACTGGGGATGATTGGTCATGGAAGCCTAACGATAAAGATATTCCAGCACTCAAGCATACTGGCGGAAAGAATAGCCGTAAGCGTGAGAAGATTAACAAGCTTGATAACGCAAGGTTTTATACGTCGAACGCTTGGAAGAAGCTAAGATACAGGCTGTTTGAGAAGTATGAATTTAAGTGTATGGCTTGCAGTGAAAGCCCTCAGTCTCACGGTATAGTCATCTATGCTAGCCATATAAAGCCACGTAGTCGTCACCCTGAATTATCGCTTACCTTTGATAACTTGCAGCTCCTTTGCGAAGCTTGCGATACAGGTAGAGGCAGTAAGTACGAATCTGATTTACGCCCTGATGATTTAGATGATATTAACGAGACGCTAGATAGGGGGATAAAATGGAATTAAGAAAACACCAGAAACTAGCGATGCAAATGGCTAGAGAATCAATCATGGCGGGTAAGAAACGCCCTATTGTTGCGGCTCCGACTTCATTCGGCAAGACTGTACTTGCTGCTGCTATGCTTAAGAGCTGTCAGGATAAGGGCAAGAAGGGTTGGTTTATTTGTGATCGCATTCAGTTAGTTAAGCAAACCATCGACAAGTTTCGTGAGTTTGGTATTGAGTTCGGCGTAAGACAGGCAGACCATGAGCTATCCGATTCGCGCAAGCCTATACAGATAGCTTCAATTCAGACATTAGCTGCAATGGTTAAATCCCGTGGTGGACAGCTACCGGACATGGACTTTGTGATCGTTGACGAGTGTGATGTTGATTATGCTTTTATGGACGTTATCCGTAAGCAATTCGACAATATCCCAATCATTGGGTTAACAGCTACGCCTTACTCTAAAGGCTTGGGCCTTAAATACAATAACTTGTTGGTTCCAGTTACTCAGCGTGAGCTATTAGACCTTGGGCTGTTATGTCCGGTTAAATACTACGGTGGCGCACACATTGACGTGAGTAAAGTTAAGTCTCTCAACCCTAATACCTTTGACGCTAAGTCGTTAGAAGAAGAAACAGACAAGGATTCAGAGCGGTTGGTGGGTGGAATTATAGAGAATTGGCTTAAATGGGGGGAGAATGCCCAAACCATAGCGTTTTCACCCTCTAAGAAGCACTCCCGCTGGCTTGTAAGCGAGTTTAACAGGCTCGGTGTGTCGGCGGAGCACATTGACTGCGACTTTAAGGAGGAGGAGAGACAGGAGCTATTCGCTGCGCATGATAGAGGCGAGTTTAAGATACTTAGCTGCTCGAAACTACTAGGGGTAGGCTACGATGCGCCAAAAGTTAAAGTGGTAATTGACGCTTATAGCACTAAGAGCGTAAAGGTCTGGGTTCAGCGTGTGGGTCGTCTTATGAGGCTGGATGATGATAAAGAATATGCGATTTACTTAGATCATGCGAGTAACTTTGAGCGTTTTGGTTTCGCTGAGGATATTGTTCCTGAGTCTCTGCATTGTGATGAAAAAGTACACAATGAAAGCAGTCTGACTAGAGAGAAAAAAGAACCAAAAGTTAAAGAGTGTCCTGACTGTTACCAGCAATTCGTTGGAATTAAGTGCGAGGCTTGTGGATATACTATTCCCATGCACGAACAGTTAGAACAGACAGCAGAAGACCTTGTAGAGCTACAGAAAGCAGATAAGAAAGCACTGGATAAAGCAAATAAGACTGTAAGCAAGGAGGATAAGGCCGAGTTCCTTGGCGGGTTGCAGTGCTACGGGGAAAACAAGGGATACAAAAAAGGTTGGGCAGCTAATAAGTACAAAGAAAAGTTTGGAGTATACCCAAATGCAATAACGCCTATATGGACTAGCGTAGTGCCTAGCAAGGTATCAGGGTTTATTCAGCATTCACAAATAAAATACGCTAAAGGGAAACTAAAACGTGGAGCTATTTAATCATATTGAGTACAAGCCAGCAGGGAAAGATAAATGGTTGGCTAAATGCCCGTGCCACGGTGATAAGGACTACGCTATGTCTATCAAGATGGAGGGGGACAAGGTATTGGCGCACTGTTTCGCATGTGGTGCTAACGGTTTTGACCTGTACAGCTATCTTAACCTAGATATGTCGGAGTTAATGGGCGAGAAACTGGATTCGTCGTTTATGCCAGCGAAAGTCAAAGACCAGTTAGATTACGACAAGCACTATATCGCGGTAGTTAACGGCATGATGCGGCGTAATGAAGTGGTGGCACTTGCTGATAAACGTGAGTATCGGAAAGCTAACGCCAGAATAACAGGCGCACAAGAGAAATGGGGTAGAGCATGAGAGAAGCAAAAAGCCACGTTAACGCGGTAGAGATACTAGAAAAGCTCATTGTTACTCTCGACGAGTTTACCCCGCAATACGATACAATGAAAATAAGCGATATTAAAAGTCTGCTAGAGCACTCTGTTAAGTGTATTAAGGGGGAGGCATGAAAGTTATAGACTACGAATCCCCACGAACAGGCACGGTATTATTCAAATGCCAGCACCAAGGAGTATGGCGGCTTTACGTTGTATGGCATAACGGGTTAGCAAGTTGGATTAAACAAAAAACGGTGGAAATAGTATGATTAGCCAAGAGAGATTACAAAAAGCATTAGGGTATTTAGCCGAAACAGATCAAGAATTTGCAAGAACTAAAGCCTACAGTAACGCACTATCGGAGCAGCGTAAGACCGTGAAAGCACAGTGTTATTTGTCTGCCGCTGGAACTGGGGGTGAGCGTAGCGAGAAAGCCTACGCCCATAATAATTACATTGAGCATTTAGTAAAGATGCACGATGCAGAACTGGAATATGAAACGCTGAGAAACAAGCGATTAACTGAAAGCACGATCATTGAAGTATGGCGTAGCTTGAATGCAGCACGTCGAGCGGGGCAGATATGAAAGGCCGAACGCCGACAACACGGGAAAAAGAGTGGATGGCAGCAGCTAGGGAAACCGGCTGTATAGTCTGTAGTGAGTTTTTGGGGGTGGATACTCCCGCAGCTATCCACCATATTGACGGAAAGACTAAACCGGACGCTCACTATATGACTATTCCGCTATGCGGGAAGCATCATCAGGAAAAGGATAATCACAGGCCGAAGCGCTGGATTAGTCGTCACGGTGATGGGCGCATAGCTTTTGAGGATGAGTATGGTTGCGAGTCTGAGTTGCTATCGCTTACGCTGGCGGCTGTTGGCACGCTAGAGGGGAATAAGATATGAAGAAGTTAAATGTAGCACTATGCGTAATGGCTGTAACAGTTTCTGGGTGCGGAGACTCAGCAGGGATAACAAGAGAGTATGTAGAAAATACACTCTATTGCCCTGCAAGCAGCTCGAAAGAAGTCGGCGCGTTCATATTGCAGTGTATTGGCAATGCTAACCCCATGAGCGACGAGGAACCGGAAGACTGGATAGAGGCGTGTCAAATCACAGCAGAGCAGACACTGTGCCAAAAAACGCCAATGCAGGTTAGCGAAGAATGTATGTATGGCGGCACCACATGCGGAAAATGGCGAGAAGTTAGCAGGGTTTTACTCGTTAAGGAGGCAGGCAATGAATGAACATCAAGAACAGGTCGCATTGCTGAAATGGCTAAAGGTCTTTCACCCTAAAGCGTATAGTTTAACGTATGCCACACCAAATGCGGGCAAGCGCACACCAAGGCAAGGCGCGTATTTGAAGGCGGAAGGTTTACGGGCTGGAGTACCCGATCTGTGTATTGCTTATCCGTGCGGGGAGTATCATGGGTTATATATTGAGTATAAGACGCTAAAAGGAAAGGCTAGTCTGGTGCAAGTGGAGTGGTTAGATAATCTGAGTGAAGCGGGGTATTGTGCTGTGTTATGTAAAGGGTTAGATGCGGCTATAGAAACTATAACCGCATATTTAGATCAGAGCTGACACCACTTACCCAAAGCTTTAAACGCTAGGATTGTGACGCAGTTGCCGCAATTATGGCGAACAGAAACAGAAGTATAGCCGTGGCGGGTTGCGTAGCACTTGGCCCCGCGCTCGGTTGTGCTCACGTCAATGTGGCAAGAGTTGGAATCTAGTACTCCGTAAATGTTCATACGTTACCCCTTAGTTCTGCTAGCTTTTCACGGGCTAGCTTCTTAATAACTGCCTGTTCTTTGCTGGTTGCGTATAAGCCTCGCAATTCAGTAAGACCGGCAGCTTTTTGGGCTGCCCTCCATTTCTTAACTCTATCTGTGCTATTCATTGATTAATTCCTCGCCGTAAATGTACGCTAACATATTAACTATAGATTCTGAGTTAACGTTATTTGAAATCTCGCCGAAATTATCGCGCTTGTACTCTCTAACGTCTGTTATTGCGTCCCATGCCGATAAGTCGTGACTTATTAGCCACTGCTCCGCGTTGTAGTAACCAATAATATAGTGGTCTTCATTGAAAGCGAAGTTATGGAAGTCGCTAGGGTGGCCATTATAGTCTGCGCGCTTGCTTTCGATGTGTTCCAGTAGTTCTGCTCTGATTGATTCTTTCATAGTAGTGATCTCTAGTTGTTGGATTCCTTTACATAATAGTACCTGTTACGCGTAATGTCAACAAGTTATCTTAATTAGTTAGTTGCTTAGTCAATCAGTTACTCCTACAATGCGAGCTATGAATGAATTTGACATAAACGACTTAATAGATAACGCCATCGAATCCCTCAGTAGTGACACTATGAACAGCGGAGCCGAGGAACTGGCCGAGCTTGCAGAGGTATGGCACCGTGCTGGTTTACCAGTAGAATCCTTTGAGGATATTCGCGGCCACATTGTACAGGCAGCAGAACAGCAGACAGACGCTTACTTTATACGAGAAAAGCTTGTATTAGCTGAGCGTAAACTCCGAGACACACGTTACTTCAGCATGGGGAAATAGTATGACCGACGAAGCACCGAAAACACGACAACGTAAGCAAGACCCAGCAATAGCAGAATTACAGGCCGACATTGCACGATTAACCGCAGCATTGGAGAAGATAGGCACGTTAGCCGGTCATGGTAATGCTTTGCGGGAATTTGGGTTGACTCGCTGGAATCCTACTGCCGCAGATATGAGCAAATACGGCTAATGGCGGCTACTGGAAAGTCACGACAAAACGCAGTTGCTACGCATAATCGTAAGGTTCGGCAAGATGCACTGCGCGATCAGCTTGCAGGAATGCAGCATGTAGGCGCAGTCGTTAAGAATATTGAGGCTATTGAGAATCCAAGCACTGACCCTGACAGAATCCCAGCGTTAAAAGCTGCTGCTGAGTTACGGTTAAGGCTAGTTAACAAGTATCTGCCCGACTTGAAAGCCATTGAAGTACAGGGTGAGGTTAATAATACTCTTACTGTAGTCCGCAAAGATTACGGAATTACGATAGAACAGAAGCCCAGCCAAATAGAGGACGAAAAAAAACCCCTTAAGTAGGGGCTTTCCGCATCTTATCCATAAAGTATATTAAGGCATCCTCTAGACTTTCAAACTCTTCCCTATACTCTTGCGCTTCTTGTTGTGCCTGTATTACTTCTTCATCTGTTAACGGTCGCTGTCTCATAGGTACTTCCTCCGGTGTACTGTAGTGCGGCGAGCTGGTATGTTATTCATTGCGCCGTAATCGTCTACGCAAAGGTAGGTGTCTGAGCCGTGGTAAATCATAAAGGTAGGATTACCATTACTATTAGTCCAGCTATTCACCCTGAAGATATTGTCAGTATTTAGGATATATTCTACTGGCCTGCCAGACTCTGATCGTGTATTTTTGTATGCGCATCGTGTGATTATCATAGTGTTGCCTCTTTAGTTGGTTTAGTGTTAACAATCGAGCTAACTATCGCTAATTAGCTCTCAGTTACTACTATTGGTTAGGGTCTAATCTTATGAGCTGCCTTTTGTTTTAGCTATAGCATATAAATCTAGCCACTCTTGGCGCTGATACAGACCGTCCGTAGCACTCATAACAATGACCCCACCCGTTGATAAGTAGCTCTCAGTTTCGACGATTACTAAGTCGCCACCGGACCCGTCGCACATTTTAGCAGCAACAATAAGCGCGGCTTGGTAGTCATTAGCCGTTCGTGCGTCTATCTGAACAATGCTGTTATTCGCTTTAATCCTCATAATATATATCTCTTTAGTTGGTTAGCTAGTCTCAATATCAAGAAAATTGTTAGCTTCTCTTCTAAGTTTGTTCTTTAAGTCACACACTGCAAACTTTTCACTTGGTCCCGCTATTAGCCCCTTATCGTGGCTTAATTTTATAGCCCGTAGAATTGCCTCTACTTCCCATAGTGTTAATGTAATGTCCATCATGCCCTCTCTCGCTTTAGTTGTTGATAATGTGTCTCATTTGGTCGCAACGCAACAAAGAAAAAAGGGAGTAGATAGCAGACTAATATGTTGATTAAGTCTCTTTTCTACGTAGTGTATAACACACCACTCCTACCCCTTTCTGTTGTACCTGCTACCCTCGTATGTCTGTACTACGCTTCACGTTCTACGCAATATTCATGTAAGTTATTAAGGCTATAGCTTGTGACTATAACCCGTTGATTAATATCAGTATCCTAAGAGTGTCAAAAGCTTATGCATTGACCAATTAGTGACGTTAATTAGGCGGCGTGTCCTACTGTCTCCTATTATGGCGTAAAGTTTATCCTCAATTAGGACTGAGTCTATGCCATGACTGGTAAGCATTGGTTGCTTGCTCATGCTGCCACCTCTGCTACTAGTGCCTTGATGTCAGCTATAAGGTTGTTGCTTAACTCAAGGGTAGACATGGTAGACCAGTCGGTTAGCAAGGCTGGCGTGCCTGCTGTTGTGTATACGTCTGATACGTCCTCGCCTGTTAGACCATAGTATGCGTCCTGATGATTGTATGCTTGCTCGGTTGATGTGTTCATAGTTAGTGCCTTTAGTTGGTTAGTTACAGCAAGAACTATAGCAGGTTAC